>Ga0265293_10003982_pt1 | contig 26653 bp, 25 predicted proteins | sample Munlanlewell138R_FD_192505 | JGI IMG/M metagenome (GOLD analysis project Ga0265293, IMG submission 192505) | Leachate microbial communities from a municipal landfill in Southern Ontario, Canada - Leachate well 138R | ecosystem: Engineered > Solid waste > Landfill > Unclassified | place: Canada...
ACTTTTAAACCTGTTGAAGTTGAGACCATTACAGACCATCCTATGCACTCAGAATATTACGATATCTCAGATAAGGCAAAAGAGCTGCTTGACTCAAATGTAAGCATCCTTAGCATAGGTACTACAAGCACAAGAACTATAGAGTTTTATGCAAGAAACAAAGAGCAGCAAAGAGGAGAAGCAAATCTTTTTTTGCATCCAAATAACAAACCACTAAGAGTAAATCATCTCCTTACAAACTTCCACCTGCCTAAATCAACTCTGCTTATGTTAGTAGCATCATTTGTTGGAGTAGAAAAAGCACAAGAGCTATATAAAGAAGCCATAGAAAAAGAGTATAGATTTTACTCTTATGGCGATGCGATGTTGATTTTATAAATAGTTCGGGGTTCCGTTTGGATTTTACAGTTTCGTTAGATATACTAATTGAATCTTCTGATTAATCTATAAACTAGATTCCGTGTCAAGCACGGAATGACGGAATACTTGTCATTCTGAACAAACAAGCTGTCATCCTGAACTTGATTCAGGATCCAACTTAATAATTATTCAGAGCATTCAATTATTATCTAGATGGAAGAGATATGAACAAACATTGTAGTTTTGGGCTAAACGAACATAAACCGTATCTAAAAGAAGTTTCTTCTAAAAACAGTCACTCTCATGATCATAGAAGGGTAGATAAAAAACTCTTAAAAATAGCTCTCGCTATTACTTTTATAACTATGATAGCAGAGTTTGTAGCTGGTTTTGTCTCAAACTCTTTAGCTCTAATCTCAGATGCCATCCACATGTTTACACATTCATTTGCACTCATTGTCTCACTTCTTGCCATCATAATAGCTAGCAAAAAAGCACCGCTAGAGAAGACTTTTGGCTACTACAGAGCTGAAGTATTAGCTGCATTTATCAACGGTATCACTATCATCTTATCTATTTTATGGATAGTCTATGAAGCGATAGAGAGATTTCTAAACCCTAGCACTATCGACATCTCTCTAGCTATTAGCGTGGCTACTATAGGGCTTATTGTAAATATAATCACGGGTGTTATCTTGATGCAAGGCGATAGAGAAAACATCAACCTAAAATCTGCTTTTGTGCATATGCTAAGCGATGCTCTCTCTTCTGTTGCCATCATCGTTGGATACATTGTTATCTACTACACTGAGTGGTTTTTCATAGATATCTTTCTTGCTCTTTTAGTAGCTTTTGTTATCGCAAAATGGGCTGTAGATATACTAAAGAGCTCTATAAACACTCTTATGGAGACCTCTCCTATAGAGATAAAAGTAGTAAAAGAGTTTCTTGAGCAAGACAAAAGAATCATAGAACTCCACGACATACACATCTGGGAGATAACGCAAGATATGTACAATATGACGGCACATGTAAAGATACAAAAGAGCTCTTTGGATGAGTATGAGGATATATTAATCTGCATAAATGAAGAGCTAAAAGTGAAGTTTAAGATAGTCCACACAACTTTTCAGTTTGAATGGTAAAAAAACTTTTATCTTAAGAGAACTAAACCATTTCGTATAACAATCTCCCCACTAAGTTCTGCTTCAAAAACTCTCTTGGGGTATCTTTTTTGTGCCTCATCGTATGTTGGACTTGATTTGCAAAACTCTAAAAAATCATCTGCTTTTATCTCTAACCCTGCATCTACATCAGCGTATGAAGATGCAAACTCTTCTACATCATATATAGCTGTTGCTTTATTTTGTTTTAAAAGCTCATTTGTTCCACTACTCTCACCTACTCTATGAGGGAGTACAAAAATCTCTTTGCCCATCTTTAGTGCAAACTCTACACTTCTCATACTTCCACTATCTAACTCGGCTTCTGCAACTACAAGGACATCTCCTAAAGCAACAACTAGTTCATTTCTCACCACGAAACTCCATGGTGTTGCTTTGAAATCTTCTTTAAATTGACTAAGAAGCAAGCCCTGCTTCTCTATCTCAAAAAGGAGATTTTTGTTTATGGCTGGGTATTTTATATTGATGCCACAAGGTAGGACTGAGATAGTATTTGCCTCGCCTGCTGCTTTATGTGCTATTGCATCTATACCCATAGCTCCACCGCTGACTATACAGACCCCATTTTTTGAAAGTTGTAATGCTATTTGATGAGTCAAATCTCTTGAGTATTTTGATGGTTTTCTGCTTCCAACTATTGAGATTTTTTTTCGTTTTAAAAGAGAAGCATCTCCACTAAAGAAAAGCTCTTTTGGATAGTTCTTCATCGCTTGAAGTTCTGGTATCTTCTCTTGTAGTTCTTGCATCTAGTAAAGCTTATCTATATATACTAGTTCCACATCTTTAAAGAGATGCTTTGACTCTCTTAACGCTGCAAGAGTATTTGCATGAGGATGCCCTATTGCTATCGCAGTTCCATGAGTTTTTGCTACTTTTATGGCTTTTTTTATCTGCTCTTTAACAGACTCTTTATCCATATCATGGTCTAAAAAAATATCTCTTGAGACATATTCTAAACCAAAGTTTTTCATGACTTTTGGCGCTTTTGTATCGGCTGTAGTTCTGCTATCTATAAAGTGAATATTTTGCGCTTTTAGTGCGTAGATAAGACGATTCATCGCCATCTCGTCTGATGTGAACTTACTTCCAGTATGGTTATTTATGTAAGAGACTCTAGGAAAGGCCTCTTTTATAGCTCTTATCCTACTCTGTATCTTTGTATCTGAGTCACTCACTCTAAGAGTCATAGGTTCTTCTGCGCTAAAGCTCTGCGCTTCCATAGGAAGATGCACCATATAAAAGTCCTCTTTTTGTGCAAGTATTGCTGAGTTTGGACGAAATTTACTAGGTGGTAAAAACGACATTGTCAAAGGAAGATTCAAGCTTTTTATAGCTTTAACATGTGAGTTTACACTAACATCATCTATAATAATGGCTAATTTTGGTTTTGCGACTGTTTTTTTAACTTCTCTTTGTATAGGTTCTGGTGGTTTTGGAAGGGCTGCATCTCCATACTCATGAGTAGCTGCTCCAGCACTTTTTTTACTCTCTTTATCTAATACATTTTTTAGTCTTGTATTTACGCTTTTTTCATCTTTTTTTACACTAATTTCTTGAGCTTTTTTCAGCAATGAGAGTCTCTTTTTTTTCTGAATCTCAGATTGCTGTTCTATATCATTTTTTGCCTCTTCATAACCTATATAATAACCTCCAACTAAAGAGCTTACGATAAGAGCTATTGCCGCTAAAAACCACGCTAAATACGTTAAGATTTTACTACTATTTGTCTGCTTTTTTTTTCGTTTTGCCATATAAAACCATTCTTAAAAATTTTCCTTACTATATCCAAAAAATTAAAAAAACAAAATAGTTATGACAAATTGCCATAAAAACAGAAGCTAGTTTTTTTTAAGCAAATTTTCTGTATAATCCCCCGTTCCTTTCTCTTTGTATCGCAGAAGTTGCGATATGTACATATCCGAAAGGGAAACAACGCCGTTATGGCACATACCAAAAGGAGATTATACTCTATGAGAAACTACGAAAACTTAGTTATCATTAAACCAACATTTACAGCTGAAGAGATCCAAAGTAGCATTAATGCTATTGAAGAGACTATCACTTCAAACGGTGGCACTATAGCTACTACAGACGCTATGGGGATGAGAAAACTAGCATACCCTATAAACAAAAATGAGCGTGGATATTTCCATGTTATTTATTACTCAGTTGCACCAGCGGCAATTAGCGAAATCGAGAGACGCTTTCGTATCAATGAAGATCTACTTCGTTTTGTAACTATCAAGTACGATACAAATCGTGAAATAGCTGCATGGAACCATCTAGTTGAAAAAGCTAAGAAAAAAGCAGATGCACCAGCTAAAGAAGAGGCTCCTGAAGCTAATGAAGAGCCGGCACAAGAAGAAGTTGCTACTACAGAAGAAAGCTCAACAACACAAGAGTAGTCTCAAAAAAGCACTAAAAAAGAAGGAAAGCTCATGTTTAACAAAGTTATATTAGTCGGAAACTTAACTCGTGATATAGAACTCAGATACTCTCAAGGTGGTATGGGTATTGCAAAAACTGCAATCGCAACTAGCCGAAAATTCACCGCTAATGGTGAAAAGAAAGAGGAAGTATGTTTTGTAGATATCACATTTTTTGCTAGAAGTGCAGAGATTGCTAACCAGTATCTCCGTAAAGGAAGTAAAATTTTAGTTGAGGGAAGACTTAACTTTGAGCAATGGAGCGATCAAAATGGACAAAAACGCTCAAAACACTCTGTAATAGTTGAAACTATGCAGATGCTAGACTCAAAAGGTGACTCTCAAGGTGGTGGCGGTTACCAAGCTCCAACGCAAAATAGTGCGCAAAGCTATAGCCAAGGTGGCCAACAAGCTCAAAGCTATCAGCAACCAAGCCAGCAACAACAAAGTTACAACAACGAGCCTCAGCAGCAAAGTTACCAACCTCAAGGTGGGGCAAATGGCTATGGGCAAAATAAAGCAAACACCCAAAGTCGCCAGATGCCAAGCAGTGATTCTATACCTGAAATAGATATAGATGAAGATGAAATTCCGTTTTAGTAAATAAATAACATTAAGGAAAATACCATGGCTGAAAAAAGAAAATACAAAAAAAGATATTGTAAATATTGTGAATCAAAAGTTGATTTTATGGACTACAAAGATGTAGGAGCACTTCGTTTCTCTCTTTCAGAGCGTTATAAAATTATGCCTCGTCGTCTTACAGGAAACTGTAAACGTCACCAAGATATGATAGCAGCAGTTGTAAAACGTGCTCGTGCAGCAGCACTAGTTCCATACAGTGTTACTCGTCATGCAGTTGTAACTGCACCTTTTGAAAACTTAAGATAGGTTTTCATTCTTAGTAAGATTAAGAGGCATATGTCTCTTATCTTACTCTTCTACCAAATTTTCTTCGGCTACTAAACCCACACCTTCAAACCGTTTTTTTAAACTCTTTATCTTCATTACATAAATTAAGATTTTTTTTTGCTACAATACATATAAAAAAGTTGTTATATGCGAATACTCCTTTCACTTTTGTTACTGCTCTCTTGCATCTATGCTAAAAGCTTTGACTTCTCCATTATTGTAAAAAAACCTTTTAACAACGCCCTTTTTGATGTTACTGAGGATTATGATGGAGAGATAAGTGCGGTTGGTTTCTCAAGAGAATACAAAAAGAGTAGTGATGCACAAAGCAAAACTTATACAAATGCTTTTGACTATTTAGCAAGCGTCTCACAATCACACGGCCCGCAGATGCATCTTATAAAAGTTAATAATTTTGCAGATATAACACTCTCAAAAGCTACAAAGATGTCTAACTTTAGCGAAGCTGTAGCTCTTGTTAAAACTCCCTCAAATGGCTACTTTATAGGTGGTCATACTATGGATGGCTCTTTAGTTATCTTAAAACTAGACTCAAATGGAAACACTATCTTTAACAAATCTTTTGGCACAAAAAACTATGACAGAATGAGTAATCTTGTAGAGCTTAGCGATGGTGGTGTTTTGGCTGTTGGCTCTTCAGCTACAACTCGTTCAACAAGTGACAATATTTTTCAGACAGGCTTAGGCTTAAATGATATCATTTTAACTCGCTTTAACAGAGATGGAAATATGTTGTGGAGTAAGAAATTTGGTACTGAGTATGATGATGTGGGCATTGATGCAGTTGAGGCTAGAGATGGTTCTATCTTAGTTCTTAGTACTACAAGCTATGATAAACACAAAGATGTAACTCTTATGAGAGTAAGCCAAACTGGTGATAAAATCTGGTTAAAACACTACAAGTCAGAGAGCCTTATAACTCCACACAAGATTATCAAACTAAGGGATGGAAATTTTCTAGCCTCTTTGAGCCAAAAAGACGAGATGAAGAGGGATCAGGTTAGACTCATAAAGTTTGACCTTCAAAAAAATGTTATCTTAGACAACACCATAAATACAACTTACGCAAGCGGCCTAAAAGATATAAAAGAGTATTCAGACGGCACAATCGTCGGTGTAGGATATGTAAAAGACACCTTTAACACAGATGCTCTAGTTATGATGTGTGACTCTAACTTAGAGATGCTATATCAAGAACATTTTGGCGAAGAAAATTATGATATGCTAAATGCTGTAACCATACTAGAGAACTCACAAGCCGCTGCAGCTGGCATCTACACCTATAAAGATGAGCAAAACTCAAATATGTGGATAGTAAAAATAAACAGAGATGCGACCATAGCTCAAACTTCAACAAAAAGTATAAATGTTTATGATGCTCTCTTAGAGCTATTTGCTTATGAGATAGATGCCAAAAGATTAAGGATTAAACAGGATTTGACCATAGAGTTTTTAAGCCATGGACTCCTCTTTAAAGTTGGAGAGTACAAGCTCACTAATGTACAAAAATTATTTTTAGATAGCATCTCATCTCGGCTTGTTGATTTTTTATATAGACATAGAGAGTTTATTGACACACTTGAAGTAAATGGTCACACTTCTAGCGAATGGAGTAAGAGTGGTTTTACAGATAGATATATAAAAAATGCAAAGCTATCGATGCAGCGCTCATTTGAGACACTTAGTCATATCTTTAAAAAACAAGAACTAAAAAAGAAAGAGTGGTTAAGTGAGATAATTAAAGGGAGTGGCTATAGCTACTCTAAGCGCATCATGCATAGCGAGGGCGAAAACAGAGAGTACTCTAGAAGAGTTAGTTTTAAAATACTTTTAAAGTAAACAAATTTCAACAGGAGCAATAATGGAAGATAAAATCAAAATAGCAATAGCGGGTTATGGAAACCTAGGACGTGGGGTTGAACTCTCAATCTCTAAAAACCCTGATATGGAACTTGTTGGAATTTTCTCAAGAAGAGATCCAAAGAGCGTTAAGACTCTCTTTAAAGATAGTAAAGTATTTTTAGTTGATACTATTTTAGATTTTAAAGATAAAATAGATATCTTGATACTTTGTGGTGGCTCAAAAGATGACCTACCTATCCAAGGCCCAGAGTTTTGTAAAAACTTCAATATAGTAGATAGTTTCGACACCCACGCAAAGATCCCAGACTACTTTGATAGCGTAGATGCACCAGCAAAAGAGAATGACAAAGTAGCATTAATATCCATTGGATGGGATCCTGGAATGTTCTCTATTAACAGACTCTACGGTGAAGCACTTCTGCCAGTTGGAGAGACCTATACTTTTTGGGGTAAAGGTTTAAGCCAAGGACACTCAGATGCGATAAGAAGAGTTGATGGTGTAGCAGATGGAGTTCAGTACACTATTCCATCTCCTGAAGCTATAGAGAAAGTTAGAAGCGGAACTAGACCAACACTCTCAACAAAAGAAAAACACAAAAGAGAGTGCTACGTTGTACTAGAAGATGGAGCAGATACCAGACTAGTAGAAAACGAGATTATAACTATGCCTGATTATTTTGAGCCATACGATACAACTGTACATTTTATAAGCCAAAAAGAGCTAGACAAAGAGCACAATAAGATGCCTCATGGTGGATTTGTAATTAGAAGCGGAAGCACAAGCCAAGAAAATAACCAAGTTATAGAGTATTCACTAAAGCTCGATAGCAATCCAGAGTTTACTGCAAGTGTCTTAGTAGCTTATGCAAGAGCTGCTTTTAGACTTAGTAAAATGGGAGATTTTGGAGCAAAAACCGCTTTTGATGTAGCACCAGGACTTCTTTCCATCAAGCCTGCGCATCAACTTAGAGCTGAGCTTTTATAACTCTAAGCAATAAAACGAACATTGCGTACTCAGTTTCGCAATGTTATCTACACTTTAAATAACCCAAACACGCTATAATAACCTCTATTTATTACTATTGAATGCTCTGAAGAATTATTAAATTGGATCCAAAATCAAGTTCGAGATGATGGTATTTTGTCATTTAGTGCTCGATATGAAATCTAGTTTATAGATTAATCAGAAGGTTCTGTTAAAAAGGCTACAACATAGAACTTCAAAATATTTTATTTTCTTATGCTTTTTATCTCTCTAGTGGCTTTGCTATATTAATCACACTTTTACATATGCTCCACACTAGAAGGTCACCTACTTCTATGATTGTTTGGCTTCTGTTTATGATTATTTTTCCATATATTTTTATACTATTTTACTATTTTTTTGGTGTTAGAAAACACTCTAGTAGAAATGAGAAAAACTCTCTAAACCTAAAAAAACCATCACAAATCCCATCTTCTCACCCCATAGATAGACTTATCTTAGCGCACAATATTGCGCCAGCATCTAGTAACAATGACCTAACTCTTTATACAAACTCCCAAGATGCTTATGCTGCTTTTATGAAAGCTCTAAGGAGTGCTACAAAATCTATTGATTTAGCGGCTTATGTTGTTAAGATAGATGCTGTTACAGAAGTCATTTTTGCACTATTGCTTAAAAAAGCAAAAGAGGGTGTAAAGGTCCGCCTTATCATAGATGCTATAGGCTCATACAAGCTTTACTTGTGGCAACTTCCCCTAAGAGAGCTTAGAGATGCTGGTGTTGTTATTGATTTTTTTGCTCCTATCTTCTCTTTTAAAAATATCACAAAACTAAATCTCCGCTATCACAGAAAGATATTTATCATAGATAACCATACTCTCTTTAGCGGTGGTATGAACCTAAGCAGTGAGTATATGGGTGAGACTTATGAGCAAGACCGCTGGCTTGATTTGATGTTTGAAGCAAAAGGTGATATTGTAAAGAGTTATGTAGATGTTTTTAGCTCAGATATTGCTTATATACACAACCAAAAAACTATACTCTTAGAGTGTACGCCAAGCAGAGTTACAGAGCATTTACTACAAGCACTCCCTAGTGGACCTGATGTAAAAGGTGATGCTCTTCTTGAAGTGGTCTTAAATTCCATCTATACAGCCAAAAGTAAAATCTGGATAATCACGCCCTACTTCATACCTGATGAGTTTATACTTCAAGCGATGAAGATAGCATCTCATAAAGGCGTAGATGTAAAGATTATCACGCCTAGGCACTCAAACCACGCCATAGCAGACTTTGCAAGAAGTGGTTATATCAGAAACCTATATGAGTTTGGCATCGATGTAGTTTTGTACGAGGGCAAGATGATTCACGCAAAAGCTATGCTTTTTGATGATGAAACACTCATCCTAGGCTCTAGTAACCTTGACTATAGAAGCCTACTGCTAAACTATGAAATCGTGACCATCTCCTACGCAAAAGAGCATATAGAGCAGATGCAAGCATGGATGAAATCTTTGATAGATGCAAAGCACACGAGGCTAAGAGATGCAGGTAGATTACGCCGTATTTTTGAAAACTCTGCTAGAATTTTTGCATCACAGTTGTAGCTTATGTTTTATCCAAAGAGCAAACCAATAGAGGGATTTTTTCAAGATGCTTCGCTAGAAGATAGCTTCTCACTACTAAGCTGGAATATCCATAAAGAAAATCTAAATCCAAACTTTAAGCTCACTCTTAAAGAACTTTTAGAAGAGAACTCTGTTGACTTTTTGCTCTTTCAAGAGTATAAAATAGACAAATCTTATGACATCATCATAGACCAATACAATTACGCAACTGCACCAAATATAGAGACAAAAAAACATCTCTACGGTGTACTAACCGCTTCAAAAGCAACCATAGCCCACAAAACAGCACATCTCTCTAAAACAAAAGAGTTTTTCTTAGCAACAAAAAAAGCAAACCTTATCACCCATCACCACTTCAAAGATGGCTCACCACTTATCATCGTAAACCTCCACGCCATCAACTTTGTAAATGCAAAGATGTTCAAAGCAGAGCTTGATATGCTCTATGAACTTCTATATGGTTTGGATTGTGCTGTGATTGTGAGTGGGGATTTTAACAACTGGGGAGCAAAAAGGATTCGAGCACTAGAAGAGTTTGAAAGCTCTTTAGGATACCAAAGAGCCATCATAGAAGATGCAAAACATATAAAACAATTTTTAAAAAAACCAATCGACCATATATTTTACAAAAATCTAGATCTACTCCATGCTAAGGCGATTGACACTAAAAACATATCAGACCACAACCCCCTTATAGCAAAGTTTGTGCAGATTAAGTGAGCAGATTAAAGTATTCATTATAAGAGAGTTTTAAATGCTCTCTCATGTTATTCTAAGTCTTTAGTAGTTCTAAGCTTCATAGCCTTGTGCTGATTCTCTAAAATTTAGACGGACTTTGTCTTGTTTTAGTTTTTTGTATAGTTTGTACTTCGCAATTTCAAGCTCTTCATCATCTAGTTCTAAGCCTATTTTTAGCTCTTCATTTGACATTTGTGCACTATCCATTGCAAAAAGTTTTAACTCTTTTTTTGTAAGTTTTGACTTTAGTGCTGCATATAGGACTTTATCATCTTCTATAAATGACTCTATCTCCATCTTGCAAAAACGTGCCAGTAGTTCTCTAAAGTTGTTCTCTTTGTTGTACTGTCTCCAGACGGTGTTAAGTAGCATCTATGTTTTTCCTTTTAATTTAACTCATCGAGTATTTTTGTTAAGTCTTTCTCATTGATAATTATGTTTGCTTCTTTTTGCAAAATCTCTCTTGCACAAAAAGCGACTCTCTCTCCTGCGTGAGCAAACATACTAAGGTCATTTGCTCCATCTCCACAAACTAGAGTCTCCTCTTCTTTGATACCTAAAAGATTTTGAAGTCTTTGTAGCATATCGCCTTTTGAGAAATTAAACATCATATCCCCACCAACAAGCCCTGTGAGTTTGCCATCTTTTTGATGTAAGATATTTGAAAAGTCTGCATCGTAACCGAGTATATCTTTTGCGTATGAAGTAGCACTTCTAAAGCCACCACTAAAACACACAACTCGCATACCTCTTTTTTTAAGCTCACTTATAGTCTCAATAGCACCATTCATGTATGGCAGATTGTGGCTGATTTTCTCAACTACGCTATAGTCTAAACCCTCTAAAAGCCTGACTCTTTGCTGCAGTGACTCAAAAAAATCAAGTCTTCCAGACATCGCCTCTTCTGTTATAAAACTCACCTCTTTACCTAAACCAAACTCTTCGGCAAAAAAATCAATAGTTTCGCCATCCATAAGAGTAGAGTCAAAATCAAAAACCGCTAACTTTAGCATCTATATCACTCTCTTTTGTTATAATATCGCAATTATACCCACTTAGGATTTTTTTTGTTTACAAAACTCATAGATAAATTAAAAAACGACACATATATAACGCTTGAGACAACTCCATCAAACTCGCCACAATTTGCACCTATCATAGACAAGATAGAAGAGCTTGGGCTTCAGCACTTAGTAGATGGTTTTTCAACCACAGACAACCCTTTAGCAAAACTAAAGTACAACTCACTCTTTGCAGCGAAGATGCTTCAAGATAGATTTAATAAGCCTGTTTTAGCAACGATGACTATGAGAGATAGAAACAAAATAGCCCTGCAATCAGACCTTCTAGGCGCAAATGAAGTAGATGTAAGAGCCATTTTAGCACTTACTGGCGACCCTGCAAATATCTCTGATCAACCTCATACAAAAGGCGTTTTTGAAGCAGATAGCACACTTTTGTTAGATATTATCAGTGCATTTAACTCTGGGATGAGTTATGCTGGAAAACCTCTAGGGCATAAACCTAGAGAGATATATCCTTTTGCAGTTGTAAACTCCTATGCTAAAAACCCGAAAATTCTTCAAAAGAAGATGCAAAAGAAGATAAAACATGGTGCGCTTGGCATCATTACTCAACCCGTGTATGATGTAGAAAATGCGAAGATGCTCTTAGAGTTGATTGAAGCTGCAAACAGAGATTGTTGGCCTAAGTATAAAGAAGCAGAGCTAATTTTAGGCTTCTTCCCCATCACAAAACTCCGCACTGCTCAGTTTTTATCTGCTCATGTCCCAGGAATAAATGTTCCTGATAAATGGATAGAACTTTTAAGAGTTGCAAACAAAAGAGGCGAAGCTGAAGAGTATAAGGTTGGTTTTGAACTTAGTAAAACTCTCTTTGAATCTATAAAAGAGCTACATCCAAAGATACACCTTATGAGTGCAAATCAGTTTAACCTAGCAAAAGAGATATTAAAATAATTTTTCTAAATCCTCTGTGCTAGTGATATCCTCTTGTCCAATATTAAACTTTTTGTATGATAATGTGACATTGGTTCCATCTAAAATCTCTTCAAGTTCACCTATGTAAGACTCTATATCAAACTCATTTTTACTAAGAACTACAAAGTCATCTCCGTAGATTCTAAAGATTAAGTCGGTTGTGTTTAGAGAGTCAAGTTTATTAGCAAATTTACTTAGGAGTTCATCTCCTTTTACCCAGCCATGGGCAGTGTTATACTGACTAAAGTTATGAAGATATGCTATACAAAGATGTCTCATGTTAAACTCATTTGAGTCATTGTATGCTAAAACAAAATCCAAATATGCTTTATTGTATATGCCAGTTATTTGGTCTTTGTAAAAATAAACAAATCTCTCTTTTTCTATCTTACTCTTTGGTAGTTGAGTGATGTTATGCTCTAATTTTACATCTTTTAGTGCTAAGCTAGCTGCTTTTACAATTTCACCATTGAACTGTTTTGAAGATAGTTCGTTTAGCTCTTTGATAGCTTTCTCAACGCTCTTTCTAGCTTTATATATTCTATTTGTCGTCATTGCATCAAAGGCATCAGCTACAGTCATTATCTGCGAAAGGATAGGAATCTGATCACCTTTTAGTCCTTGCGGATAACCATTTCCATCATAGTGTTCATGATGATGTCTGACTATCTCTGCTATCTCTTTGTAAATATCAACACTATTAAGTAGCTCATAACTCACTACAACATGCTCTTTAATGATCTCATACTCTAGGTTATTTAATCTACCTGGTTTTAACAAAATAGAGTCAGGTGTAGAAATTTTGCCAATATCATGAAGCATGCAGGCTCTATATAGGTCTTCAATTTTCTCATCACTAATGCCCATCTCTTTGGCTATAAGAAGTGAGTATTTTGCCACTCTTTGTGTATGACCTGCTGTGTAACTATCTCTTTTTTCTATTATATTAACTAAAGAAAAAATATGTTCCTCATAATCTTTAACTTTTTTCTCAACTACCTCTCTAGCTTTTACTCTACCATATAAAATCACACTTAAACCTATAAGATATACTATAACTATAATCACAATGTTTAGCACTATAGTCTTAAAAGCCTCATTATAATACCACTTCATAGGTATAGATACTGAGACTCCACCTCTTATATCTCCAACTTTATAGCCCTGAAAAGCATGACATTTTAGGCAATCTTTTTCAGTTTTAAGTGGTTGGATGTAGCGAAAATACTCTTCTCCATCTATATACGCTTTTGTATATGTTGGCTGTTCTGTAACTTCTATTTTTCGGAGGGCTTCCTCTTCCCAAGCATCTGGCTTATTTTTTGGATTCATAAGTACCCTGCTTGTGATATGCCCTTTTGTCCCGTAAAATTCACTATAATCTTTCATCATTTGCGAAAGTGAGTATGCAGGGTTCATAAGGGTAAGTTGTTGCGATGCTGAAGTATTTACATCACGATTTTCTACATGGGAGAGATATGGATTTGGAGGTGTCCTCTCAGTAATTGGCACATAAATTCCGCCGTGAGATGCTATCCATAATCGGTAAGCCACATCCTTTTTAACACTTACTACAGCTTCATTCTTTGCTAAAATAGTTGCATATTCATAGTCTCTATACATAGAGACTAGCGCTGCAATAAGCATTAAAGCACTCCAAGCGATTATAAGCATGTAAACAATTTTATTAATAAATTTACCCTTATATCCCACAAAAGTCCTTTAATTGTACTAAAACGTATTGTACAATAATTTTTGCTATAATTGCATTTCTGATTTAGAAGATACTAGGAATATTATGATTGATTTAAAACTACTACAAAAAGATTTTGAGACAATGAGTGCTAAGCTAATCCGCAAAGGTGTTGATCTTGAACTTATAGAGAAACTAAGAGAAAAAAGTCAAGAATTAAAAAAAGCAAAAGCAAGTTTTGAAACACTTCAAGCACTGCAAAACTCCATGAGCAAGGAGTTTGGCATCTATAAAAAAGAAGGTAAAAATATAAGCGAGCTAAAGCGAAGAGTAGATGCCAACAAAATCGTTATAAGTGAAGCCTTAGAAATTCAAAGAGTAGCAGATGCCCAGCTTGAAGCTATAGCGATGTCAATCCCAAATATCCCAGATGATGATGTAGCTGATGGCGCTGATGAAAATGATAATGTAGAGATAAAAAAAGTTCTAACTCCTCGTGAATTTAGCTTTACTCCAAAAGAGCATTGGGAGCTGGCTGAACAAAATGGTTGGATAGATTTTGAGACTGGTGTAAAACTTGCAACTTCAAGATTTTCTGTAAGTTTTGGAATGGGTGCAAGACTTGAGCGCGCACTTATAAACTTTATGCTTGACTTTAACCGCTCTCGCGGATTTCTTGAGGTGAGCGTACCAGCACTTGTAAACAGAGCTGCACTAGAGGGAACTGGACAACTTCCAAAGTTTGAAGATGACCTCTACAAGATAGAAGACCAAGAACTTTTTTTGATCCCAACAGCAGAAGTTCCACTAACAAATATTTTTCAAGATGAGATACTAGCATCTGAGAAATTACCAGTTAAAATGACTGCCTATACATCGTGTTTTAGAAAAGAAGCAGGAGCTGCAGGGCGTGATACAAGAGGGATGATAAGACAGCATCAGTTTCACAAAGTTGAGCTTGTGGTCATCTCACATCCTGATAAAAGTGATGAGATATTTAGCGAGATGGTTGAGTGTGCATCTGATATATTAACAGCGCTAGAACTCCCACATCGCTTAGTTAGTCTCTGCAGTGGAGACTTAGGTTTTAGTGCAGCAAAAACCATCGACCTTGAAGTGTGGCTACCAGGACAAAACACCTACCGCGAGATCTCATCTGTTAGTAATACAAGAGAGTTTCAAGCAAGACGAGCAAAAATCCGTTTCAAAGACGGCAGTAAAAACTCAATGGTTCACACACTAAATGGAAGTGCCTTAGCAGTTGGAAGAACTCTAGTAGCTATTATGGAGAACAACCAGCAAGAAGATGGAACTATCACCATTCCAGAGGTATTAAAGCCATATTTAGGGATGTAGTTTAAAAAAATCATCAAAACCCCGAGCTTGTTCGGGGCTTTTAAGCGTTAAAGTAACAGCATCTTCAAGTTAAAAAGAGTCTTATGAAATTCTTATTTTTACTATTTGCAATACTCTCTTTATCTGCGAATGAGAATTGGATTCTTATAACCCCTTTAGAAAAAAATGCAAAAACAGCTACTCAACTAGATGTTAATCTATCTCAAATAGAACCAATAAACAATATTATTAAAAATGCTAAAGTTGTAAAACAGCTCCTTGATGCAACGGCTAAAAAAGATTTGCCTGCAACTAATGAGAAAGATTGGTTTATAATAAATACTAAAGAGAGGTAGAGGCTCTATTTAAAGAGTACAATTCCACTCTCCTGCAATAGTCTCAGTGCAATAATTTCAGCTATTATTGTTATAATATAAACAATTTTATTTGAAAAAGGTTATGCTCTATTGAATACTACTAAATTAATTAAACTTATACTACCTATATTATTCTTAGCATTGATTGCATCTATCTTTTATACACTAGTATCTTACAAAACTGAAGCCTTAATAAACGAGAGATATTTAGAAATTTCTAAAAATATGAAGATCCATCTTAAGGATTTGATCACTGCAAAGCAAGATGCTATCTTACAAATCTCCTTAGCAATGTCCCAAGATCAAAAAATAAAAAATGCACTTTTAAGTAAAAATAAATTAAATATAAACCTAAAAGAGTTCTCTTTAAAATTAAAAGACAATACTGATTTAAAAGATATCTGGTTTCAGATTGTAGATGCCCAAGGGAGAAGTTTTTATAGAAGTTTTAGTGATAAAACTGGAGATAGCTTAGTAAGAGTTCGTAAAGATATAGACAAAATGATAAAAAACCCACAAATCATAACATCTGTCAGTGCTGGTAAATTTGCTATTTCACTTAAAACTATGGTCCCAATCTACGAAAACAGCGTCTTTATCGGTATGTTTGAAACTCTTGGGATGTTTAATCCCATACTTCAAAAGATGGAAGAAAATAAAGAACACACCATCATGCTCGTAGATGAATCTTATAGGGACCAACTGGTATATGTAGATAGAGATAAGTTTATAGATAACTACTTTATAGTTAATGATAACCCTGATAAAAAATTATTAGACCATATTAAAAAAAAGTCCGTTAAAGATGTTATAAACTCTAACTCTAATATATACTTATCACCCCATTCAATTGTGAGTATATATAAGCTAAATGATGAGCACAACAAACCAATGGCATATTTCATTATGTCACATAATCTAAATGATATAGACTTAAATGATATTTTGCAAATTCGAAATGTTCTTTATTTGCTATTTGGAGGTTTGTTATTTGTAGGATATATTTTATTTTTATATTTTAACTCTAAAAAAAATCTCATAAAAACTTTAAATTATAAACTCGAAGATACAGTTAAAAGCAAGACAAAAGAACTTACTTATCTAGCCCATCATGATGCACTCACTGGTTTAATAAATCGTTTTTTATTTTTAGAAATTGTGAAAAACACTATAGATAACTCAAAGAGGCAAAACTCTAAATTTAGCGTCCTTTTTTTAGACATAGACAGATTTAAAGATATTAATGACACATATGGACACTCAGCGGGTGATCTGCTTTTAAAAAGTGTTGCAAAGAGATTAAAAAAGTGTGTTAGAGCTGAAGATGCCGTTTGTAGATTAGCTGGAGATGAGTTTGCCATTTTACTAAAAGATGCAGATGAAGATAGCGTTATAGCTATTGTTAAAAAAATCATATCTTTAGCCCAGCAATCGATAGAGTCCGAGAACAATCTGTTTAATATTACTCTTAGCATAGGAATCAGCTGCTACCCTCGTGATGGTTTAGATGTAGATATTTTAATGAGTAATGCTGATACAGCTATGTATAAGGCTAAAGAACTTGGGAGAGATACCTACCAATTTTATAATAAAAAAATGAGTGAATCTGCACAGAGTAGAGTGATTTTAGAGAAAAACTTAAAAATCGCACTTCAAGAAAATCAGTTTGAAGCATTTTATCAGCCTCAAATAGATACAACTACGGGCGAAATCATAGGAGCTGAAGCACTTATAAGATGGAACTCTCCAGAGTTAGGATTTGTCTCACCTGCTGATTTTATACCAATTGCCGAACAAACAAAACTCATAATTAAGATAGACCTTTGGATGATGAGAGAGACTATGAACCAATTAGTTGATTTTCAAAAGAGTGGCATTGATATAAAAAAATTATCCTTAAATATCTCTGCAAAACAGCTTGAGAGTAAAGAGATGATAGCTGATTTGAAAACTATTTTAAAAGAGACAGGTTTTGAAGCTTCGAGGCTAGAGTTGGAGATTACAGAAAGAGAGATGATGACAAATCCAGAAGCAACAATACTTATATTAGATGAGATAAAAAAACTTGGAATCAGCATCTCTATAGATGATTTTGGTACAGGACACTCTTCGCTAGCATATATAAAACGCTTACCAATTGACAAGCTAAAAATTGATAAAAGTTTTATAGATGAACTCCCATATGATAAAGAAGGTGTTGCGATTGTTCGTTCTGTCATTTCTATAGCTAAAAATCTACAACTAGACCTCATTGCAGAGGGTGTAGAAACTCACGAGCAAAGAGACTTTTTGCTTCGTGAGGGTTGTACTAAAGTTCAAGGTTATCTATATTCTAAGCCACTAAGCGCAAGTGCTTATAAAGAGTATTTATTAAAACACAAGCTATAGTCTCACTCTTGCTTCTAAGCCTTTTAATTAAGTAAATATTTGGGTACTATACTAACAAAGGATAATTTTTATCTTTTGCTAAGGAGCCTAAAATGAAGAAAAAACTTACAACTGCTGTTGGCGCACCCGTCGCTGAGAATAACAATTCCCTAACTGCAGGACCAAAAGGTCCGATGCTTATGCAAGATGTGTGGTATTTAGAAAAAATGGCACATTTTGATAGAGAGGTTATCCCTGAGAGACGTATGCATGCAAAAGGTTCTGGTGCTTTTGGAACATTTACAGTTACGCACGATATCACAAGATACACCAAAGCAAAAATCTTCTCAGAAGTTGGTAAAAAGACAGAGATGTTTGCTCGATTTTCTACCGTTGCTGGCGAGAGAGGTGCGGCAGATGCTGAAAGGGATATTCGTGGTTTTGCTCTTAAGTTTTACACAGAAGAAGGAAACTGGGACTTAGTTGGTAACAACACTCCTGTCTTTTTTCTAAGAGATCCACTCAAGTTTCCAGACTTAAACCACGCCATCAAACGAGATCCAAAAACAAATATGAGAAGTGCAAAAAACAACTGGGATTTTTGGTCTAGTTTGCCAGAAGCTCTGCATCAAGTTACCATCACTATGAGTGATAGAGGCATCCCTTACTCTTACCGTCATATGCATGGTTTTGGTAGCCACACTTTTAGTTTTATCAATGAGCAAAATAAGAGGAACTGGGTTAAGTTTCACTTTGTTAGCCAACAAGGAATCAAAAATCTAACAGATGAAGAGGCGCAAATTTTGGTTGGAAAAAATAGAGAGAGCCATCAGCAAGATCTGTTTGAGAACATTGAAAAAGGTAATTTTCCAAAGTGGAAAATGTTTGTACAGATAATGAGCGAAGAAGATGCAAAGCACTACAAATTTAACCCTTTTGACTTAACTAGAGTGTGGCTTAAAAAAGATTATCCACTCATTGAAGTTGGAGAGTTTGAGCTAAACCGCAATCCAGAGAATTATTTTGCAGATGTTGAACAAGCTGCCTTTAACCCTGCAAGCATCGTAAATGGGATTGGCTTTTCACCTGATAAGATGCTCCAAGGAAGACTCTTTTCATACGGCGATGCTCAAAGATATAGATTAGGAGTTAATCATAACCTAATCCCAGTAAATGCTCCAAAATGCCCAACAAATAGCTACCACAGAGATGGTGCTATGAGAGTTGATAGTAATGCTGGAGCTACTATTGGATATGAGCCAAACTCTTACAGTGAGTGGCAAGAGCAAAAAGAGTATGCTGAGCCAGAGTTAGATTTAGATGGTGGAGCTAACAGATATGAGCAAGATGATGATAATTTCACACAACCTAGAATGTTATTTCAACTTATGAGCAAAGAAGAGCAACAAGTACTTTTTGAAAATACAGCAAGAGCGATGGGAGATGCGCCACAAAATATCAAACAAAGACATATAGATAACTGCACAAAAGCAGATCCTGCTTATGGAGCAGGAGTAGCAAAAGCTTTGGGTATCTAATCTTAAAATCTTCTATCTGCATGTAAAGTTTTTTTCATGCAGATTTTTATTTTACTTAACAATCTTGTTAAGCGAAGTAGCTAAAGGTAATAAAAAATAGGTTGTAAAGGTATAAATAAAATTCAACCTTCTGATTAATCTATAAACTAGATTCTGTGTCAATCAATAAATGGCGAGATACACGTCATCCTGAACTTGATTCAGGGTCTAGCCTAATAATTGTTCAGAGCACTCAATTATAAAAAGTAACTAAATGATAACACAAGCAAAAAAAACAGATAAAACTCTATCCACCCTTATAGTAAACGCTATTGGTGAAATTGCAAATACTCTTACAGGAGAAAGTGAAAAAAAGGGGATTTTAGAGACCTTAGATTTTTATATATCTATGGAAATAAACAGACTAAGCTACAAAAACATCTACACCTATAAAACACAAAATGAACTAGCTGGACTTATAATAGCCTATGACTCAAATAGAGTTAATGAGCTTAATGACCCAATATTAAGGAATCTAGCTTCTAAAGATATCTTTTTAAACTCTTTTGATAAAGAGTGTTTTGAAGATGAGTTTTATATAGATACAATAAGTGTTTTTGAAAAATTTCAAATCACAACTATTATCATATGATAAAAAGATTGTAATCTCTTCACTAGAGAGCAGATAAAGATGTTTTTTTTAGACTGACAATTTATCAAGTAATTTTTGAAAGTTTTTTATATATATATTTTTTCTTTTTATATCAATAATGCCATCTTTTTTGAGTTTCTGCAGGCTTCTATTTACAACTTTTCTTACCGAACCTACCATAGATGCTATATCTTCATGTTTTAGATTATTGATTACTTTTAATCTTGACACTCCATCTATAGTTTCTGTAAAGCGCGTAAAAAGTTGCAAGACTCTTTGATATACATCATAAAAAGAGAGGCTTACTGCCAAATTTTCCATAGATTTAAGCTGAGATGCAATATAGGCATAAAAATATTGGCGGAACTTTTCGTCTTTTAAAACCATCTCTTTAACATCTTCTATGGGAAGTTCAACTACATGAGCATCTTCGAGCACTTCTGATATATATTGGTTTGGCCTGCCATCAAGTAAGGAGACTACATCAAACATATCTCCATGTAAGAGAATATATAGAGTTTGCTCTTTTGAGCTCCCTATATCAATATCATAGATCTTTATTTTGCCGCTCATAACGAAGTAAAAATACTTAAGAGTATTAGTATGAGAGAGAGGATCCTCCCCCTTTTTAAAGTATAAATCTCTTTTTTTCTTTAAAATAAGCGGAGCATCACTTATCTCTTTAAGTATAAGTTGTTGCGAATTTTCTACACTGTTCATAGTGTAGATTATACACTATGAAGTGTAAAAAATTAACCACTCTTCTTAGAGATAGTTATTTTTAAAACACCTTATTTTATAGTGATACTTTTTGGTTTTGCTTTTTCAGTTTTTTGCAACTCTATCTCTAGGCGACCATCTTTAAAGTTAGCACTGATTTTTTCGCTGTCTATATTTTCAGGAAGGCTAAAGCGTCTCTCTATCTTTCCAAAAGAGCTCTCACAAATATAGTAGCTATCTTCGCTTAGCTCTTTTTTGTAGTGGCGAACTGCTCTTACAATTAGAATATCATCTTCAACTTTAAGCTCAATATCCTCTTTTTTGACACCAGGCAGATCAACTTCAATATGAAAATCAGCATTCTCCTTTTTTGCTAAGTTAGCAAAAGGGAGATGACTTGCCAAATTATCAAAAGCTTCAGAGACCTTTTTACCAACAATCTCAGCACCTTTTCCTATCTCAGAACCAATATTTTTTACACTTTTTGCGATTTGCATAGCATCCTCCTCTTATTTAATAGTAATTTTTTTCACTTTATCAACTACATCTTTTTTGAGCTTAGGCACCACTACTTCTAAGACACCATCTTGACTCTCGGCACGAATATTTTCAATATCCACCCCTTCTGGAAGTGAAAAAGAGCGTGAAAAAGAGCCAAAACTACTCTCTATCTTATAGTAATTTTCCTCTTTTATCTCCTCTTTTGTCTTTCTCTCACCTGAGATAACAAGCTTATTATCTTCTACAGAAATATTGATATTTTCTTTATTTATCCCTGGTAAATCAACTTCTACATGGTATGCAAACTCACCCTCTCTTGTATTGATAGCGGGTGTAAAACCAGTGCCAAAGTCACTCTGCTTACCTACTGTAACGTAGTCATCTAAGAGGCTGTTAAACAGATCAAGCCCTCTTCTATACTCTCTCATATTTATACTTGGGTTATAGCGTGTAATGAACATAACTGACTCCTTGTTTTTATTTATGTTGTAATTATAGAAGATATTTTTTTAAAACTCTGCCACTTTGGTAGCAGTTACAACTTAAAGGGTGTAGCTTTTATTGGGTGAGCAACAAAAATTAGTATTTAAAGTCTTATACCAAAAGATAAGCAAACTTTTTCACCCACTCCCTAAAGACATCTGAGTGCTCCATCGTTTGTCCATTTTTTTGCAAATCTTGCACGCATAAAACTGCAAACTCACTCTTTAATCCTAAAGTATATGAGAGAAGATTATCTAGTCTTTTATCGCTGTAGTCTTTAAGCAGAGCACTTACAAGCCCGATGCTAAGAGCGTACAAAACATCTACCTCATCGCTGTAATCGCCCTCGCCCGTTGTCAGAATTGTCTCTATATCTGGGAGTTTATGCATAACCTTTATAAAGCTCAAAAACCCAACTGCCACTTCCCTAGATACAGCTCCACTTAGTGCATCAAGCAAGAGTGTTTCATCTAATTTTGCATTTAGGATGCTGTGGACATATTCCCAACTTCTAGGAGTTGCAAAGCTTTTAGCGTCACTCTTTGGATCAAAGGTAAAGAGATGCTCTTTTTTATAGGAGATATAGGCGATTATTCTCTCATCAAGATCTTTTTTAAAAGCCCAAAATTTCCAATCATCCACATCAACTTCCATCTCAAAGTGAACAAATCTATTTGCTAGTGGCGATGGCATCTTATATGTCACACCTCTATCACTCTCACGGTTTCCAGCGGCAACAATCGCCCATCCATCAGGCAACTCATACTCGCCTACCTTTCTATCAAGGATGAGCTGATACGCAGATGCTTGAACGCTTGGTGCTGCTGTGTTTAGCTCATCTAAAAAGAGTATCCCCTCACCATCTTTTGGTAAAAAAGCGGGTGGAGCCCAAAGAGCGGTGTGTGACTCTTTGTCATAAAAAGGAATCCCTTTTAAGTCCGTTGGATCCATAAGCGCTAACCGCAAATCTATAAAGCCGATTTGCTTACTCTGTGCAATCTGCTTAACTATAGAAGACTTCCCAATCCCTGGTGCTCCCCATAAAAAAACTGGAACTTTTTGCTCAATTAAAGCTTGAAGCGTTTGTGTTAATTTTGATGCTTTCATTTAAACTTGCCATCCTATATTTTCACTCATTATGTGTCTGCCAAAATTTGAGTTCTCTTTAACTGCCCTCTCATAACGAGAATCAAGCTGAAGCTGATATAAAATATCAACAGGTGTATTAGGATTTTTTGCCAAAGAGAGCAAAATCTCTGCATCTGCACCTTTTGCCAAAAGCTCTAAAATTTCACTTGGTGTGTTAGAGTTTTTAGCAAGTGCTGGGTGGTTTTTTTCATCCTCAAAAGCATCTCTTAGCGCCTCTTTTGAAGTCGCACTATTTTGATACAAAATATCAAGAAGCACTTGTGAAGGCTCTTTTAGCAAACTCTCTACAAGCTCACCTTCTATCTGCTCATTTGAGGCTAAGGCTAGATTTGCATCTCGGTTTTTAAATCCTAAAATTCTCTTTTGCATCTCTTTAGTTAGAGAACTATTTTGTGCTATCTCAACAAGATTTGCATCTAAAAAAGTTTCAAAGAGTTCATCATCTAACTCTACATATCTTGCCATATTTCTAGCTAACTCACGCTCAAGCATAAGAGCTTTTATTGTAGCTTTTACTAGATTTTTATTGTACGATAAAGCCTCGTGAACTTCACTGATTTCCAATAAAGAACTCTGCATCTCCTCATCACAATCCTCGCGTTTAGCTATCATCTTTTTTATCTCTATGGGTGCTTTTTTTATAAGCATCTTTAAAACACTCTTTGGAGTTGAGCCATTTTTAGCAAGACTTGAGATGATTTTGTAGTTTGATCTATTTCTTCCATCACTCATGCTTAGATGAAGTGGCTCTAAGTTAGCGATGCTCTCTAAAACCAAAGCATCACTGCTTTGAGATGCAAGATGCATGATGCCTAAAGCTGCATACTCAACATTGTGGTTTCTTTCTATATCTTTGTAAAATCGTACTATAAGAGCTGCACTTATATCTCTGTTATCATCATTGTCAAAAAAATTCTCGCCGCCCCAATTGTACATCTTTATGAGTTTAAGATATAACTCATCGCTTATCATCGAGTTTGTTAAAAAATCTTTTAGCCTTGCTTTGTCTGCTGAGAGTTTTAGACTCATCATAAGCGTGTCAGCATCTATATGTTTTGCAAGTTCTCTCTCTAGTGCATCTATAGAGATAAACTCTAGCTTTTTGTTGTTTTCATAGAGGCTATCGCTCTCATTTTGCTCATAAGGAGTCATCAGTTTTCCATCTATGATTAGCTCAACATCTTCGCTAAACCCCTCTGCTAGTTTTATCTTATGAAACTTCAGTTGTGAGCTAAACTCATCAGCACTAAACGAGCGCGTTTTTCCAAAAAGTAAGATAGTTTTGTTTTTTAATTTTTCTAAATTCATAAGGCTGATTATACTCATATTTTTTTAGCATTGTCTTTTTTAGTTATAATAACTCCAAAATCTACAATGGAGTCATATGAGAATCTACGCACCTTGGGAAAAAACGTTTAGGCGAATTTCTACCCCATTTGAGCACTTTTTACACGCACAAACCACCACAGGCATCATCTTGATGTGTATGACTATAGTAGCTCTAATTTTGGCAAACACTCCTCTAACACACGCTTATGCTGACTTTTTTCATACAAAAGTTGAGCTTAGCATTGGCTCTTGGGAGATGTCACACACTCTGCATCACTGGATAAACGATGGTCTTATGGCTATCTTTTTCTTTATCATCGGACTTGAGATAAAGCGAGAGATCTTAGTTGGAGAGCTCTCAAGCATAAAAGTAGCCATCTTACCAATACTCTCAGCTATTGGTGGCATGGCCCTTCCTGCTCTTATCTACCTAGCTTTTAACTACAATGAGCCTGGAGCAAAGGGCTGGGGAATCCCCATGGCTACAGATATTGCCTTTGCTATTAGTGCTTTAGTTCTACTAAGAAGCAGAGTCTCACCTGCTCTTGTGGCATTTTTAGTAGCACTTGCTATTGTTGATGACCTCGGCGCTGTTGTTGTTATTGCCCTTTTTTATACAGATGATATCAACATGATATCTCTTGCTTTAGTTTTTGTCTCTTTTTTGGTGATGGTAATATTTAACCGTCTTGGCATCCGAATGATTATCCCATACTTTATAGTTGGTCTCTTTCTATGGTTTTTCATGCTCGAATCTGGCATACATGCTACTATTGCTGGCGTAATTGCTGCTATGGCGATTCCATCTAAGCCAAAACAAACACCGGTTGATTTTACAAATCACACTAGATATCTGCTCGATAAGTATGACAACTATCCAATAGCGACTGACTGCACTATGCATGACAAACAAAAGGCGATACTTACAAATATAAAAGAAAATCTAATCGCTATAGATTCTCCTGCTGCAAGGCTTGAACAGAAGCTGCATCTACCTGTGAGTCTGCTTGTTATTCCACTTTTTGCACTTGCAAATGCTGGCATCTCAATTGACTTCTCTTCAGTCGGAGAGACTATAGTAGAGAGTGTCTCTTTGGGGATTATCGCTGGTCTTATCTTTGGTAAAGTTCTAGGCATCGCAGGAGTTGCATGGCTTGCCGTAAAACTTGGCGTAGCTAAACTTCCAGAGGGAAGCACGATGAGTCAAGTCTTTGGTGTCTCTTTTTTAGGTGGTATTGGTTTTACAATGTCTATCTTTATCGCAGACCTAGCTTTTGTTGGAAGCCCTGAACTTATATTTCAAGCAAAGATTGGGATTATTGCTGCCTCTCTAACCGCAGGACTTTTTGGTTACGTCTGGTTACGGTTTGTAGCAAAAAGTCCTAATTGAACCTTCTGATTAATCTTTAAACTAGATTTAGTGTCAAGCACTAAATGACGCACTACGTGTCATTCTGAACTTGATTTGGAATCCAACTTAATAATTGTTCAGAGCATCCAATTAAACATTTGTTTAAATTATTTTTGTTATAATACTGGCTAATCAAAAAAGAAGGTCTATCATGAAGTTATATCTATCTTTAATACTCTTTTTTATAAGCGTATCAGCAAATAATGTAGTTCACACCTATGCTAAAAACCATGAGTGCCAAGCTTGCCATCCAAAGATTTATGAAGAGTTTAGTGGCTCTGTGCATGCAAATGCAACTCCGCAAAAAGATCCGATTCACAAAGTTGTGTGGGATAAACATCCACAAAACATAAAAGAGCAGAGATACACTTGTGGAAAATGCCACACTCCAGCAGCCGATAACCTTGATAAGATGCTAACAGCTGGTGAGACTGCCATGCCAGATGCCAACAATGAAACTCACCAAGATGCCATCAGTTGTGCCTATTGTCACCGTATAAAAAGCATAGAACTTCATAAACATAGCAACACAAATATTATGACAAATACTCCAAAAAACTACTTTGGAACTATGAAAGAGCATTTAGAGTCACCATTTCATGGCATCATCTCAGAGGGAAATACACATATGCAAAATGGAAATGTCTGCATAGGTTGTCACTCTCATAGAATGAATAAACATGGACTAAATGTCTGCTCAACAAACATTAACAATGAGCTAGATGCTACAAACTGTGTGAGTTGCCATATGCCAAAAGTAGATGGTAGTGTATCTAATATGCACGAGACTAAAAAACACGCCTTTCACGGTTTTGCAGGTGCACACTACCACTCTGAGATGCTAACTTCTTATGTAGATATATCTCTTTTAAGAGAGAGTGAAAAATTCAAAGTAAACATAGATAACCAAACATCTCATGCTCTTTTACTCCATCCACTCAGGATTGCACTTTTAAAAGTCAGTGTTAAAAGAGATGGCAAGGTCATAAAACTAAAAGATGA
>Ga0265293_10003983_pt1 | contig 26652 bp, 20 predicted proteins | sample Munlanlewell138R_FD_192505 | JGI IMG/M metagenome (GOLD analysis project Ga0265293, IMG submission 192505) | Leachate microbial communities from a municipal landfill in Southern Ontario, Canada - Leachate well 138R | ecosystem: Engineered > Solid waste > Landfill > Unclassified | place: Canada...
GACCGGTTAGCACAAAATCGGCTGGCTGAACACTTGAACACCAGACTGATTCAGAAAACTGTATAGTTAAAGATGAAGAACCACAATAAGGTTCATAAACCAAACTTTCTAATTCTGGTGGCGAATAGTCAACTATTGTTGCAGTACTGGCTCCAAAATTAATAGAGTAACCGTGTTGTGTTGAACTAAAATTAGAAACATGTAAGACATAGGTTTGACCAGTTGTAACACTAAGTGCTGAATTCCAGTTAGAACAACTATTTGGACCTTCGCAACTCGTAGAACCGCTTCCCATACCCGTATTACCGGAAGTTCCACAATAATTACAAACTACTGGAGGATGAGTAGCCCAATTAATTAAATCTAAACAATTTACTCCGTTATTCAAACTATAAACAGCCCAATCATAATCATCAGAACTATTAAAAGGAGCTATTGTGAAAGCCAAGAGCCCATTAGTTTGAGCAGTAAATGTGTACCATACGCTATTTCTCTCACCGGTTACTAAACAATTAGGACAATTATGAACATTAACCCCCATTCCGTACTGGGCATTAAAATCGAATAAATCATAATAATGTCCTGTACCGACATAAGAAACGGGATGATTAGAAACAGTCGAACACAAAGGTAAAGCACCCAAACAATCTTGATCTGTTGGAGTAGGCAGTTTTTTATATGCAACAGTTCCTAAAGCAGTTCCATTTGTTTGGCAATTAAACTGATAAAAACCAACCGAATATGTCCCACTTGTTGGACAAACCCAAACTAGCTCAGAACCATAACCACAATGGTCATCATTTGATTGATATGTAACTGTACCATCAACATTATGTAAATCAATCATTGGGTCGTTAGAATAAGAGCCTCCGCCTTGGCAAAATGAAAAAATAATAACCTCACCTGCACCAATACTAAAAGTATATCTATCTCCAGCTTGAATTCCTGATTTTGTTTGCCAATTATCTGTAGGTGTTAAATTTCCTGCTAAAGTACTACCAGAACAAGCAATACTGTAATTAAACAAAGCAGTTGAGAACATCAAAACTGCCATTAATATAATTTTATGTAAATTTTTATTCATAATAATCAATTTTGACATTATTGCTCAATTATATATTTATCGGGTTCAGCTAGTAAGCGACTTTGCTTTTCCGGCGTATAATCATTAAATTCCTCTTTAGAAATAATCACAGGAAATTTTGCAGTTCCGTTTTGTATTTCTTTGTTATATTTCCTTTGATTTTCCGCCACCCATTTTTCTTTAGCAATAGCGTAATTTTCAGCATCTTTTGATTTATCGCCTGTGTTTTCATATAATGGGAAATTTTTTGAAGCTCTTTTATAAGGAGAAACAAATATTTGGTCATCGCTTAATTTTCTTAATTCTCCATTTATTGAAACTGTAGAAAAATCGTAATCATAAGCTTTTGCTTGTAAAAAAGTTCGAATATATTCAGGACTTATATCCCTTTGTAAATAAAGTTGGCAACGAGTTTTAAATTCAGAGCTTGTAAAAATACGCCCACTTATAACGGCAGGGTCTTGCAAAATGTCGTTCAAAAGCTCTTGTCTTTCTGTCTCGTCCTCTCCCAAACCATTAATATGAAAATATACGGTTTTCCCCTCATCTGAAAATTTTACATGAGTAAATTCCATGCTTTGCTGAGAATAGCAAAACAAGACTTTTATAAAAAAAGCTAAAAATACGATTAATTTTATCCTCATAATCTATAAATTTAATTAATAAAATGCCAACCCCTCAATAAATCAAAAATTCTCCTTCGCGAATTTAATTATATTTTTTTATAAACACTAATAATATTACAATAATTTAACGTATTTTTAAAAAAAAGGTTGCTTATTTACAATTAAATTAATACGAATGTCAATAATTTGATGGATTTTTAATTATTTTATAAAAATAATGATAAGAAAAAATGAAGACTTTAATTAATCCTCGCAATCTGAAAAAATTTGTTCAAAAGAATAATCCTCTTGCAACTTAAATAAATAAACGTTAGAATTAGAAAAAGATTGTTTTGAATAATGAGGTTCGGAGACAAAAACTTGTTTTCCGCTCAAACCTTCAAAAACATTTTCATTTAAAACCGCTCTATCTAAGTTATTTCCATATTTCAAGTAATTTAATACCCAATAATTAATAAGATCATAAGCTAAAAAAGAGTTTTCATCAGGTTCTGATAAAAACACATCTCGATAATTTTCAACAAAGCCATTGACTTCCTCATCTGTGTAATTAATATTTATTCCTGTAAAATAAGTAAATTTAGAACTTAGATAATATTTGGGATCAATAGTTTCGTAATCTAAAATACAAGGATCACCAATTAAAGTAATTTCATAATCTTTTAGCGGAAACAGATCTAAAAATATTTTTGTACAAATAAGTTCAGTATGAAAAGGTAAAATAAATACATTCTCCTGAGTTTTTGAAACAAGATTTTTTAAATCAAGTAATTTTCCACCACTATATTTAATAATTTTAACATTTTTAGAACTTCCGAGTTTGGAAACTATTGCATCATACTGCTCATTAGCTAGTTTAATTTGCTCACCTGTAGAACCTTGAATTATTAAATATAAATTCTCTTTATTTTCCAAAGTATAAGAAGCAATACAATTTACAACAGCATCTGCACTTGGTTTTAAAATAATATTTTTAGAATTATCAACTAACACTTCAGTTTGATTAACAAAAGGCAATAAAATATAAGGTTTTGAATCAGAAAGGTTTTCATTCAAATAATCTACTTGTGATTTAAACGCCGGACCAATTATTATATCCGTAGATTTTATCTTTCCATCTTTTAATAAATTTGAAATTACAGAATTATCTTTTCCAATGTCATAAACTTTCACCTCTATATCAACATTATTATTTTCCAACTTTTCTAAACCAAGCAAAATTCCAGAATAAAAAGATATTATTTTTTCTGTTATCAAATTCAACCTTTGCTCTTTTTTACCAGTTTCTTGTCTATATAAATTTCTTAAATTATCATTTATTTCAAAAGGTAATAAGATAGAAATTTCTACTTTATTTTCAAAAGAATACCAGTTTTCATCATTTGTAAAATCAATATTTGTAAAATCAATTGAGTCAGTTTCGCTTATAAACACTTCTTCGTTTGCTTCTTCATCTTTTTCCTCCTCAAATCTTTTTGGAATTTTCACTACTTCTCCTATCAAAAGTCTATTATTTTCAATTTCAGGATTTAATTTTATCAAATCTTCTTTTGAAACATTATATTTTCGTGAAATACCGTAAATAGTTTCTCCTTTTTCAACTAAATGATAAATAAAATTAATAGTATCTTTATCGGGTTCATGAACTTTAGAATCAATCAAGTTATAGGGGAACATTATTTCTTGACCAACTTTTAAAGCTTTTCCTTGTTTTATATTTGGATTAATAGTATAAAAATCCACCTCGCTTATTCCATATTTTCTGCATAAAGAATATAGAGTATCGCCAGGTTTTACTGTATAAATAATATGTTTTCCATCAGCAGTAAGTTCATTAATAACAGGTATCTGTAAGATTTGTCCAATCTTGATATTAGCGTTTGATAATTGTGGATTATTTCTATATAACAAGTCCTCATTTATGCCATAGGCCTTACAAATAGAATAAACAGTATTCCCTTCAGCTACAGTATGAATATAAAATTTCTCATCATCTATAATTGTCTTTTCTGTAGATATTTCAACTTCAATTTGTGCAAACAGAATGCTTGAAAATAAAATAACCAAGAAAGAAGTACAAAAAACTTTTTTCATAATACTAATTTTGAATAGAACAAAATTACAAAATATTTCTATAAAACAAAATTTATGCCTATAAAATAAAACAAACTAAATAAACAAAAAAAAGCCGACATAATCGGCTTTAATTTTTTATTCTTTAATTGGTGCGTTTTTTAATGTTGCAACAATATATTCCCAAAATTTCTCAACCGATGGGATTAGTATTTTCTCGTCTGGAGAATGAGGATAACGTATTGTAGGACCAAAAGAAATCATATCCCAATTTGGGTAAACTGCTCCTAAAATCCCACATTCTAAGCCAGCATGAATAGCTTTTATTTCTGGAGTTTTATTATATAAATTTTCATAAGTTTTTATCATAGTTTTTAAAATTGGAGAATCCATATTTGGTTTCCAACCAGGATAAGCGCCTTCAAATGCAACTTCTGCACCAATTAAATCAAACAAAACTCCGATTTTATGCATAACTCCATCTTTAGCTGAATCTACAGAACTTCTTACCAAACAATTTACAGTAAATTCTCCATTAATACATTTCACAATAGCTAAATTATTTGATGTTTCAACCAAGCCCGGCATATCATCACTCATTCTCTCAACTCCATGAGGGCACACATAAACAGCTTTGCAGATTTTTTGCATTTCATCTTGAGCCATTACTTTTGAGGGATTATCTGTTTTTATAAGTTTCATTTGCATATCAGGCTCAGATTTAGAAAACTCTTGTTTGAAAATTTTCTCAAACTCCACAACTTCTTTTTCAAATTTAGAAGCTTCATTTTCTGGCACAGCAACAATAGCAAAAGATTCGCGGGGTATTGCATTTCTTAAGCTTCCACCATTTACTTCTGAAATTTTTAAATCAAAAAAATGAATAGAATGAGTTAAAAATCGGAACAATATTTTATTAGAATTTGCTCTTCCAATATTAATATCCATTCCACTATGTCCACCTTTTAGGCCTGTAACAGAAAGTTTATAAGCTACAAAAGCTTGTGGCATATCAAGTTCTGGATATTTCATATATACATTAACATCAACTCCACCTGCACAGCCTACATATAATTCTCCTTCGTCTTCAGAGTCTAAGTTCATTAATATATCGCCTTTTAAAAAGCCAGGTTTCAATTCATTTGCGCCAGTCATTCCTGTTTCCTCATCAATAGTAAACAAAGCTTCTATAGGACCATGAACTAAATCTTTTGCTTCAAGCACAGCCATTGCGGCAGCACAACCCATACCATTATCAGCACCTAAAGTCGTTCCATTAGCTTTTACCCAATCTCCGTCAATTAAGGTTTCTATAGGATCTTTTTCAAAATCATGTGTTTTGTCAGAATTTTTCTGAGGAACCATATCTAAATGTCCTTGAAAAATAATTCCTTTTCTATTTTCCATACCTGGAGTTGCCGGTTTTTTAATTATTACGTTGCCAATATGGTCAACTATTGTTTCTAAACCTAGGCTTTCTCCAAAATTTTTCATAAATTCAATTACTTTGGTCTCTTTTTTGGAGGGACGTGGTATTTGAGTTAAAGAATAAAAATGCTTCCAAACTCTTTCAGGATTTAAATTTTTAATTTCGCTCATAATTTTAATGTTTAAATTTTTATTATTTTTGAAGTTCTAAAATTAAATAAAATAAACAATATTGACAAAAATTTGTATTAAAATAAACTAAATTAAATGAAAAACATATTTTTTACACTTACATTCGCCCTATTAAGCCAATTTATTTCTGCTCAAACTACAATTAATTGGTTAGATTTTGAAACAGCTGTTGAAATGCAAAAGGAAAATCCAAAAACAATTTTTATTGATATGTACACAGATTGGTGTGGTTGGTGCAAAAAAATGGATGCCGAAACTTTTCAAAATCCGGATATTGCTAATTATATAAATACTTTTTTTTATCCAGTAAAATTTAATGCCGAAGGTTTTGACACTATTAATTATAATGGAAAAACTTATATAAATCCTGATACAGGAAGACGATCTAGCCACCAATTAGCACAAGAACTAATGAAAGGACGCTTATCATACCCAACAATAGTTTATATTGATTATGAAAATCAAGTTTTTCCAGTTCCTGGATATATGGACCCACAATCTTTAGAACCATTATTAATTTATTTTTCAGAAAGAATAAATAAATTATCGGATTTTACAGACTTCCACCAAGAATTTAAAAATACTTTTTTCCCTGATAGCACATCTGATAATGATGGGGTAATAAATTGGATAAATTTAGAAAAAGCATTAGAATTAAGACTAGAAAAACCTAAAAAACTTTTTCTTTTTATAAACTCTGATTTCAATAATTCTAGCAAAATTATGCTTGCCTCAGCTTTAAGACATCCGGTTATTTCAAATTTAATAAATGAAAACTTTTATCCTGTAAAATTTGATTTTAATTATCAAGATAGTGTAAAAGTTTATCAAAATACTTTTATAAACGAAAATTTGCAAGAAAATTATCCACATCAATTTGTTATTGCACTATTACAACCAGATATAAGACTACCTTCTATAGTGTTTTTTGGAGAAGATTTTTCTTTAATTTTCGCACTTAGAGGATTTCAATCTCCAAAGCAGCTAGAAAGATTTTTAGAGTTTTTTAGTAAAGATTTACATAAAACTGGTGAAGATTGGAATAAATTTAACGAAAACTTTAAGTCTAAGCTTTAAAATCTTTTAGTTTTTATTGAAATTTAAAAAGTATTTTTTATTTTTACAGAAAACTGTAAATATGAAAAAAATAATATTTGTATTTTTATTATTAAGCATCTTCATTTCAGAGGCTTATTCTCAAAAATGTTCTATTAAAGAAGCAGAAAATATTGCATTAAACACAATCAAGGAAAAATTTAAACTTAGTTCAAACGAAAGTCAGAATTTTAATATTAAAAATATTGAATTACTTTCTTTCAACGAAAGTGAAGTTTTTTATCTAGTAAATTTAAGTCCCAAAGGCTTTATTTTAATTTCTTCAGATAAAGCACTTGAGCCTATTTTAGCATTTTCTTCAGAATCTGATTACGAACCTGAAAATAATCCATCTGCTAAATTTTGGATAAATAATTATGCTAAACAAATTGAACATAATATAAAAAACTCAGAAAAAACAAATTTAAACATTAGTAATGAGTGGCAAAGACTAAGTAAAAATCCTGAAAATTTTGTTTTAAAATCAAATATCAAAACAGTTGAACCCTTATTATTTACAAAATGGAATCAGGGAAAGTATTACAATTCTCACTGTCCCGAAGACAATGCCGGACCAGACAAACATGCAGTTACCGGCTGTGTAGCAACGGCTCTTGGGCAGCTTTTAAATTATTTTAGATACCCCTCGCATGGAACTGGAAGTTATGGATATGAACACCAAGATTATGGCTGGCTTGAGGTCGATTTTTCGCAACAACACTATAATTATGACCAAATGCCGGTATTTCCTACAGATTATAATGAAGATTTAGCCCGCCTTATATATAATATAGGTGTGTCTGTTGATATGAATTACGGACCACAAGGAAGCGGAATGTATAATCACAAAGGAGCTTACACTTTATACACATATTTTAATTACTCTCCGCAAAGCACATATTTATTTCGTGATTCTTTACCCGAAGATTTTGATTGGACAGGAACTCTTGTTGAACATCTTGACCAAAACATTCCGCTATACTATGCAGGATGGGGAGATACTGATTTTATTTCAGGGCATGCTTTTATTTTTGACGGCTATAGCGATTCAACTCATTATCATATAAATTGGGGTTGGGGCGGCTCAATGGACGGATATTTTTATATAGAAAATCTAAAGCCTAGCGGAAATAATTTTTCTCTTTTACACGAAGTTATTGTAAATGCAGTTCCTAATAGTAGTTATAATAATTGTGGCGATTTAAAAATTTTAAATTCTATTGAAGGAGTAATTGAAGATGGTAGCGGACCTTTAAATAATTATCAAAATAACTTAGAATGTTCGTGGTTGATTTCTGTAGAAGACTCAATTAGCGCAGTGCAGTTTGAATTTTTAAAATTTGAACTAGACGAAAACGATTATATAATGTTTTACGAAGGAGAAACTAACGAAGCAACAATTGCATATACATTTTTTGGAGGACAAAATGTGGAAAATTTTACTGTAAATTCAGAAAAAGTTTTAATAAAATTTGTAAGCGATAATGAAAATAATGATTTGGGCTGGTTGTTAAAATATAAAGCCATTTTACCTAAATATTGTGATATAGTAAAGATTTTAACTGAACCTGAAGGAATTATTAGTGATGGAAGCAATTCTTACCCATACCATAATAACACTTATTGCAATTGGAAAATCCAAGCTGAAGATGTTGAAAATATTAAAATTTCTTTTTTAGAATTTGATATAGAGCCAATAAATGATTATGTTAAAATACTTAACTCTTCAGGACAAGCTGTAGCAACATTTTCTGGCGATATTTTACCTGAGAATATTTTTATGGAAGGAGACAAAGCATCAGTAATTTTTAAAACTAACGAAAGTATTAGAGCCGGAGGATTTAAACTTAAATACGAAACTAATGTTAATAAAAATCAATCTATCAAATCAAGGGAAATAAAAATATATCCAAACCCGGCAGAAGATTTCATAAATATTATAATGGATAATCTAGCAAATTACACTATTAATATTATAGGTATAGACGGAAAAATATATTTGAATAAAACTGAAAATTCAAACTCTGAAATAAATATTCAAAATCTTAGTTCTGGAATTTATTTTATTGAGATAATACAAAATAGTGAAATTATAAGGCAAAAATTTATAAAAAAATAATTTTCACATTAGCAAAAATCACGAGATTCAAAGATTGGTGCTAAAAAAGTGTAGAAAAACACATTATTGGTACTAATAATGTGATTTATTTTACATATCTTTGCAAATGAAAGAAAATTTGCAATTATGAAAAGAAAATTATTAGAAAAATTAGTGGAGTGGAAAAACAGTAAAAAACGTTTGCCATTACTATTAGAAGGAGCCCGGCAAGTTGGTAAAACTTATCTTCTAAAAAAACTTTTTGGTGAACAATACTTTGAAAAAGTAGTTCATGTTAATTTTGAAAAGGCAGATTTAGAGTTAATTAATTTATTTGAAGGCAATATTCAACCTCAAAGGATTATTAGCTATTTAGCTTTGAAATTTAACACTATTATAAATCAAGATGACACATTGATAATTTTCGATGAAATTCAGGAAGTGCCTCGTGCATTGACTTCTTTAAAATATTTTGCAGAAGATGCACCTGAATATTATGTCGTAGCTACAGGAAGTTTGCTTGGCATTGCTTTGCATAGTGGAACATCATTTCCTGTTGGAAAAGTTGATAGATTACGTTTGTATCCAATGGATTTTGAAGAATTTTGTTGGGCAAACAATATGCAAAATCAAACAGAAGAAGCTCATACTGCTATCAAATTATTAAGAAAACCACTAATAGCAAGCGGATTTAAAGATATTTTTCAGCAATATTTAGCAATAGGAGGAATGCCTGCTGTAGTATCAGAATGGATTGAAAACAAAAATCTTGATACTGTAGAAATAATTTTAAAAAACATACTTGCCGACTATAAAGATGATTTTAGCAAGCATACAAGTAATGCGGAATTAAGAAAAATAGGAAATTTATGGCAAAGCCTGCCACAGCAATTTGCTAAAGAAAATCATAAGTTTTTTTATAAAACTGTTGAACCATCGGCTCGCGGACGAGATTATGCTTTTGCACTTGATTGGTTGATTGATGCAGGATTAATTTATAAAATAAATCTTACTGCTCATGGTGATAAATTGCCTTTGTCTTTTTATGCAAATAACTCAGATTTTAAAATTTATGCTCTTGATGTCGGTGTGTTGCGACAGTTAGCAAATTTGCCAAGCTCTGTTGTTGTTGGAGATGATAATATTTGGTCAAATTTTGGCGGTGCTTTCGCCGAAAACTTTGTTCTACAACAATTGCGTTCTCTTGGTTTTGATGAGGCATATTACTGGACAAGCAATGCTAACACTCCAAATCAGCCTAAAGGAAGAAGTGAGCTTGATTTTATTATTTCAGAAAAAAAGGTAATTTATCCAATTGAAGTAAAGTCAGGGGAACAAGTAAAAGCACAAAGTTTGAGAGTATTTCGTGAAAAATATAATCCCGAACTAAGCATTCGTTTTTCTCTAAAAGAATTAGAATACAACGAAGGACTTTTAAATATTCCTCTTTATTATTCGTTTTTATTTAAGGACTTGATAGAGCAAAAAGAAAAGTTGGCAATTTCGGATTTTGCATTTAAAGGTAATGTTTGAAAAAGCACATTGGTGCTAAAAATGTGAAATTTTACACATTATTGGTACTAATAATGTGATTTTTTGTACAAAAATTCAATCGTATTTTTTATTAAACATTATTCCCTAACAAGAATATTCGTTTCTATTTCAGTGCTATCAATATTTTTCACAAACAGCATCCAGTTTTGATTTCCATCACGCCAGTGATAGCCCAACGAAAAATCAAGAGCTTTAACATTAGAAGTATTATAAGCTTTTTCGAGGTCTTCTTGGAATAAATATGTTGAAGAAAAATCTGGAATTGGTTTATCGTAAACTCCATAAAGGTAATGCGTCCACTCATCATTATTAAAATATCTAAAAGGAACACCAGTATCGTCTTCCAAAACAGATGCTGAATTTAATATTATATTTCTTATGTTCGAAAAGTTTCCATAGTGGTTTAAATATGCAGCAGATTTTAGAAATGTATTACAAGTTCTTAAATTTTGTAAATACTGCAAAAATGCAGGATTGTTTTCAAAACCTTCATTAGAAATATCAGCATAAAAATAAAGTAGATTTTTTAGTTTGTCATCACCTTTTTTTCTGATTTTAAACCAAATACATTCTGCTGTTTTCAGAGAATTGCTTGGCTTTTCGATTTTAGTGAAACTTTTTGCATCATTGTTTAGTTTATAGTAACCAAATTCATAAATTTCGTGTCCAGTGCGGTTTAAAAACACATAAAGTAGGGGTAAAACACCATCAGCTTTATGTTTACGCAAGTCTTGATCCATGTTCAAAGTAATGAAATAACTACGTTGGTAAATATCTCTTAACCCGAAATTTACAGCATTCAAATATGAGTCAAGGTCTTCTTCGGTCATAGAGTACAAATCAGGGATATTGCCTAATTTTTCTTTAGCAACCAAAATATAGTCATTTGCATTTGGGAATAAATGAAAGGCGTTTAGGAAATCAGGTCCAGAAAATGGATAGAATACTAGTGCGGTGTCATTTATTTTTGTGCAAATTTCATCTTTTGTCCACTTGTCCATTTTCGAAAGTCTTGTCTCAGTAATTTTTTGCCAAGGAGTGTCAATGGAAGCTTTATAATTATTCCAGAAAGTCATTTTATCTGTGAAAATATTTTTAAAAGCATTGGCATTGTCGCCAGCCAATAATGCTGCTATTTGGTCTAAGCTTGTATCCTTAGGATAATCAATTTTATCGGATAATGTATCAATATCTAAAGTGTCAATGCTTTTAGCAGGTTTGTCGTTTTTGTCAGGCTTGTTGTTTTTACTAAAATTACAAGAAAAAATTATTGCACTTGCAGTTGTAAGTATAATAATTAAGACAAGAGATTTAATAAATTTCATAAAATAATATTAAAAACGCTGCAAAAATACATTTTTTCTCAATATGGATACTATAAAACTAATATTTTAGCCGGTAAAAAGTTTTATGTTAAAGAATTTTGTATGTTTGGGGGGGAATAGTGTTATTAAAAGATGCATTAATGCCGTTGATAACGGCACAAATTGCGAAGATGTTACTTATATCGTACATAAAAACATATAATCACTCTGAAGAAATCTTTAAGTATTGTTAGTTTTGTGTTTAATAAAATTGTATATTTGGCTCGTGGAATGTATATTTATTAGTAGATTGAAAAAATTGTTGTGAGTGATAATATGTGTATGATTCAAAAATAATTAAATTGGTTTGGTTGAATGCTTGATTTAAACAAAATATATCTATACAGAATGACTCATATTGAGAATATTCCACATATTCTTAAATATGGAATTACTCATTCAACATCAGCAAATGCCAATCATAATTTTGTGTCAATTGGTGATGAAAATTTAATTTCTACTCGGAATAAATTTTTGTTGAATAATGGCAAACGTTTAGGTGAATACATTCCATTTTATTTTGGAGCAAGAACTCCTATGTTATATGTGATGCAAAAAGGTTTTAATTTGGTACCACCTACACCTGCAGAAAATATAGTGTATTGCGTTAGTTCTGTTCAAAAAATAATAGATTTAAAATTAGATTTTGTTTTTACTGATGGTCATGCCGTAGATAGATTTAGTTCCCAATTCACTGCTTCTGATATTTATAGGCTTGACAATATTATAGATAGAGAAGCAATAAAAGCAAAATATTGGCATGATGAAAAAGACCTTGATCGAAAACGAAGAAAAGAAGCAGAGTTTTTAGTATTGGGCGATATTTCTAAAGAAGCCATTTTAGGTTTTATATGTTATAACGAAAATGCAAAAAATATTATAATTAACTTTGGAGCAAGTGCCACTAATGTGCATGTTAGACCAAATTATTATTTTTAAAATATGATACAATACAAAATAGGTAATTTATTAAACAGCGAAGCAGAAGCTTTGGTAAACACTGTCAATACTGTAGGTGTGATGGGGAAAGGCATTGCTTTGCAGTTTAAAAATATGTTTCCAAACAATTATAAATTATATGTTAATGCTTGTAAGAGTAAAGAATTAAAAATTGGGAAACTTTTGGTTACCGAAGAAGAAACATTGCTGTCGGGTAAAAAAATTATTATTAATTTTCCCACAAAAACTAATTGGCGTTTACCTTCGGAGTATCAATATATTGAAGCAGGTTTAGTCGAACTTGTGAAAGTAATTGAGGAAAAGAATATAAAATCTATTGCTATTCCACCATTAGGTTCTGGTCATGGTGGTTTGGATTGGAATAGAGTGAAACAACTTTTAGAAAAATATTTGACAGATGTGGATTGTGATATTTATATTTATGAACCAAGTACAGACATTCAAGAAATAATGAAAAAAGAGCGAGTAAAACTTACTCCTGCAAGAGCAATGTTGCTTTCTGTTTTGTATGAATTGGTTCGCAATGGAGAGTTTGTGTCAGAATTTTCATCTGAAAAAATTGCTTATTTTCTTCAACGTTTTGGAGCTAAAGAAACTTTTAAGTTAAACTTTCAACCCAATTTTTATGGACCTTATTCTGGAAAAGTAAAGCACGTTTTGTACTACCTTAATGGTAGCTATATAATGGGATATAGTGCAAAAGATAAAAAACCATTTGAAGAATTAAACTTAATTCCAGATGCCGAAACAGAAGTAAATGAATTTTTAAACAAACCAGAAAATAAAGAGCATAATGATATTGTTCAAAAAACTAAAGCATTTCTATCAGGATTTTATTCACCCTTTGCTTTAGAACTGCTTTCAACTATTGATTTTATCATTACAGAAAAGAATGTTCATACGCAAGAAGAAATTATTAAAGAGTTGGAAAAATGGAGCAATCGTAAAAAAACATTGTTTACAAATCCAAACTTTATTCAAATAGCAATTAAACATTTAAAATTACATCTCAATTAAAACAGTTCGCTTTGTGAAATATTGCTATAAATATATAAAGCACATTTTAGAGAAAAGCGAATTAAATATAGACTCAACTATTCGGAATTCCCGAACAGTTCAAAATGATTTTAATTCAGTTGGTCGGAATTTCCGAACAACTGAAAATGAATTTAATTCAGTAGTCAAGGAATGCTTGACAACTGCAACTAAAGACAAAAACCATAGTGTAACGCAAAGTAATCAAGAACTCTAAAATAAAGATATATAGTAAAATAAAATTAAACTCAATTAAAAAATTACTAAATATGAAAGAATACAGATTTACAGAAGAAACTGCAAAAAAGACAATGAACTCAGGACTGAGATTTTTCGCTCCATTTTTAATAGGTGGTAGTATTGTAGGAATTTGTATTGCTAATTTTACAACTAAAGGATCAATATTTGGAAGTCTTTTAGTTTTTTTGATTATTATTTTAGTTTTAGTAATAGCTACAATGATTGGAATAAATAGATCTAAAAAGTCATTAATGAAAGCTGTTTATCGGCTTTCAGATACTGGAATTGAAGTGATTACTTCCGATACAGAAAGCGTAAGTATAGATTTTGACAAAATAAAATCTCATAAAATAATAAAAAGAGGTTTGTATATTAACGGACAAAAATCGCAAATTTTTATACCTGTCGATTTAGACGGTTATGATGAGATTACTAATACAATACTTGAAAAAATAAATAAAATATGACTTACGAAGATTTTAGACAGTCTATAATTGCAGAAGAGGGAGATTTTTTTGACTTAATTGTTTTTGATTTTTTGACACAAGCGACTAAGTTTGCTGAAGCTGAAAAATATGAAGAAGCAGTAATTCTTGCAAATGATGCGTTAGTAATGGCAAAGTATGCTGACGTTGGTTATCGTATTGTTTATTTGATTGGTATGCTTTGTCAGACATATTTGCAAAATAATCAGCCAGAAATGGCAGATAAATATTTTAATTATGCTATGCTAATACTTGACAAAAATGATTCAGGATATGATGAAGATATGAATAAGTTTCTTGATTTAAAAGCTCTTATTGAAAAAGAATTGCAAAAGAAAAACGAAGCAAAATAAATGCTGAAAAAACCTCATTTTTTTAGTTTTACATCTCAAAAAATAGTATATTTGTGTGATTAAAAACTTAATGTAAAAAGCATGAATTTAAAGAAAACTTTTATTTGGTTTTTTAGAATAATTTTATTGATATTCCTTTATTTTCCTATTTGGATTTTGGGTTCAATGGTTATGGGAGATTCGATGCAAGGTCTTTCGTCAGAACCAGGTTTGCTTAGTCAGGAAGTTGGTGCTTTTGTTTTGGCAATAATCAATACATTTTTAATACTTGCATTAATACTTACTTCGCGGTGGAGAGGCTGGCGTTTGGCATTGTTTTTAGCTTTGGCTTATTATGGCTCGTTTACATTTCTTACTCAAATTGAAACTTGGTATTTTCTTAAAAATTTAACAGTATCGCCAGATTTACTTCCCCGTTTGTTTATTATGGGTTTGTCAGTACCGTTTGTTTATGTTCCTCTTGCTGTTCTAATATGTAAAAGGTGGAAGAAAAATGATGTTGCCACAGTTAAGTTTGAGTTTATGCCTATTAGGCAATTGATTTTAAAACTTGGTGTTATTGCTATTGTTTATTTGGTAATGTATTGGTTAGCAGGGTATTACATAGCATGGCAAAATCCAGAACTTAGAGCATTTTATGGTAGTCCCGGCGAAATTCAAACATTTTTCACACATACATTTGCACAAATAAGTGAAAATCCTGGTTTAATTTTACTGCAATTATTTAGAGGTATGCTGTTTGCAATAATAGTAATACCAATAATTATAGGTTCCAATGTCAAGCCATGGGCAACAGCTCTATTGGTAGGATTTCTTTTTGCAATTCCACATTTAGGACATATTTTACCAAACCCATTAATGCCAATTGCTAGCATAAGGCTTAGCCATATGATTGAAACTAGTACTTCTACTTTTGTATTTGGGCTTATAGTAGTGTGGTTATTGCACCGCAAGCATAGTGGCTTTAGAGATTTGTTTTAGTTTTGTCGCAAATTTAGTAAATATTTGCGACAGGAATGAGGTGGAAAAGTGTTGAAAAAGAACGAAGCATAAACTAAGTTTTGTCATTGTTGCAATAATAAATTAAAAAATATTTGAATAATTTTGGTTTAGTGTTTGAAAATTTTATATTTTTGGATTGTAAAATAGTAATAAAAATATTATGTAACTGCATAAAACTATGTAAAATTAAAATAAAATGAACTTTAAAGACACTAGCGATTTAGTAAATAAAGTTAATTTAGCTTTGGGAAAAGAATTTTGCAATGAATTTGGACAAATAAGAAAAGAACTTGCAGAACTAGGTAAAGCACCAAAAAAAGGTGTTTTGTTTGTTTATAACAATACAGAAAGGAATTGGGCAATAAACGAAGGGGGTGGAACAGAAGTACAATATCATGTAGCATTTGAATTTAAAAAAGATGGTTTGCAAATACGTTACGGCTTAGGTTTTAATACTCAATATGTCCCTTTTGCCCATGAAATGGGGGCTGTAGATTATATGCGACCATTTATGACAGGTTTTTTAAAAAACGAAAATCAAATTAGACAACTTTTGCCAGATTATGATTTTGTACAAGGTAATATTGAGCAACTTAAAAACCCTAAGAATGGTCAATATACATTATTTGGTAAATCAATAAGTGTTGAGAGAAGAAGAAGTTCTTATTTTATTAAAGATTCTGTATTTGATGAACTAATCATTGACTTAAAGAAACAGTTTGAGCCATATCAAATAATTTTTAAATACACAAAAAATCATAAAAAATTAGCGATGAATATTCAAAATGACATTGAAGTTTTAGAAACAAAGAAGCAGATAATTTTACAAGGTCCTCCCGGAACAGGTAAAACATATACGGCAAAAGATATTGCAGAACAGTTGATTTTTGGAAAAGTTTCTGTTGACAAAAAAGAACAAAAGGCTTTACTAGAAAATTCTGAACAATTTAAGTTAATTCAGTTTCATCCAGCATATTCTTATGAAGATTTTGTACGAGGTATAGTAGCAGAGAGTAAGGCAGAAACTATTGAGTATAAAACTAAAAATAAATTATTTGCTTCTTTTGCCAAAGTCGCCTATAGTAATTTCATTAATAATCAAAAAAATGCAACTGATTATTCTAAAGAAAAATGGATTAATGACCAATTCCAATTATTTGTGGAACATATTGAGGAACAGTTAGAAAATGGCAATATAGAATTGACTCAAAGAGTGTTTATTTTTGATGCAGAAAGTGATGCGTTCAGGTATAAAGGATATGAAGGTTGGTCTAGAAGTGGTTATAGAATGCTATATTCTGATATTAAGAGAGCATATTTTGATGGAAATACCACAAGACAGGATATTAGGAACAATATAAATCTTTCGGGTTTAGCAAGTCAGGACTCAAGTTATTATATTAGAGTTTTAAATTTATTCAAAACCTTTTTGGGTGATAATGATATTATTTATACACAAACACAGCAAGAAAAAGAACCTTTAAAACCTTATGTTTTAATTATTGATGAAATAAATAGAGCTAATCTGCCTGCTGTTTTAGGAGAGTTAATTTATGCTTTAGAATACAGAGGAGAAAAGGTGGAAAGTATGTATGAAACAGAGGAAGATGGAAATGTGCTGATTATTCCACCTAATTTATATATTATTGGAACTATGAATACTTCTGATAGAAGTGTAGGACATATTGATTATGCAATTCGCAGACGTTTTGCATTCATTGAACTTTTACCAAAAGTGTTAACAGATGTTGATTTTGATTTAGAATTATTTAAAAGGGTTTCTTCGTTGTTTATTAAAAATATTGATGAATATATTCAAGATAGTTCTGTTGAATTAGAAATTTCTGAACATTTATCAGAAGAATTCAGACCAGAAGACGTTTGGTTAGGACACAGTTATTTTATTAAAGAAAAAGATAGCGATTTTAATTTAAGGAAAAAGTTTGAAATTGTTCCAATTCTTAAAGAATATATTAAAGACGGTATTTTAAAACAAAGTGCAGAACAAATTATAAATGCGTTGTGATAATTCTAAATGAACAATATGGCTATAAAAGCCCAAGACCAATTGATAATATTGGTGCTTATGCTGATTTGTTGAAAAATCAAAATTATAATAAGACCATTCAGCGTGGTGAAAATAAAGCATATTGTTACAAAATATCATACATAGAAAAAGAAAATAATTATCATTTTGAAACATCATATTTTGTAGGTGTAGATTGGATTGTAGAAAATGAATTGTCCATTTATGTAAAACCTAAATTAGATGATGATTCTTCAGAAGTGAATTATGTAAAAATGCTTTTTGATATTTTAAAAGAGCCTGAAAACTATAATCATTTGGACCAATTATGTGAAATTGATTTTAATAAACCCACTATAACTATAGAGCAACGGCAAGATATATTATCACCTTTTTTACTAGTTCAATATATTAATATTTTAAAAAAAATAGTACAAAAAGGATTGAAAAAATCATATTACACAGTTACGCAAAATCTTAACTCAAAAATTAAAGGAAAAATTTTAATAAATGAGACAATAAAAAAAAATCACTTTAACAATAAAATACTATTTAATTATTGTAAATATACTGAATTTGGTATCAACAGTCTTGAGAATCGAATTCTAAAAAAAGCATTAATGTTTTCAATTTCTGCTATTCATAATTTAAAAGGGATTGATACATCTAAGTTAAATGAAATGTTGAATTATATTTATCCCTCTTTTGCAAACGTTGATGACGAAGTAAATATTGAAGAACTAAGAACAATAAAGCATAATAAGCTTTACAAAGAATATGAACAAGCACTACGTTATGCAGAATTTATTTTAAAGCGCTATGGCTATAACATATCTGCAGTAAACTCTAACAATGTTAAAACTCCACCATTTTGGATTGATATGAGTAAACTATTTGAGTTGTTTGTTTTTTCAAAGTTAAGAGAAAAGTTTGGACAACACACAGAAGTTACTTATCATAAAAAATTCAATTATTTAGAACCTGATTTTATTATTAAAACCAATGATGGAAATGTGAAAATGATTGTTGACGCTAAGTACAAACCACAATATAAAGACAATAACATAAATATTGAAGATATTCGACAAATAAGCGGTTACGCTAGACTCAATAAGATATATGACTTTTTGAATATTAAAGATGATAAGATAATTGATTGTCTTGTTATTTATTCAAATCAAAAATCAAATAGAAAAGATTTTTTGAATGATGATTTTAATGAACTTGATAAAGAAGCTAATTATAAAGAAATTAATTATAAGAAATTCTATAAAATAGGGCTTGAATTACCAGTGCAGTAGAATACCCATAATTATCAATGATATTTTACAAAATATTTTTTAATCTTTCACCCCTCTACTCCCCCAACACCCAAAGTGCTTGATTATCAGACTTTTCTTTAAGACTTGAAAGTTCAGCATAAGCAGTGTTTACATCTGCAAAAGATGTAAGGCTAACTCTATACATATTATTATTTGGTAAAATAATAGATTCAAAACCTTGAGCTTTATATTTTTTGCATAAATTTTCTGCATTTTCAATGGAAGAAAAAGCACCAGCTATCACATATACTGAATTTTGACTATCAATATCGGTCTGAAAATCTGCTTTTTCAAAATTGTTTTCTACAATATTTTCAGCAATTGTCTCTTCAAGTATAGTTTCATTTATTTCTTCTTGTACTTCATCTTTAGGCAAAGTAAGAACTTCAACATTTTCAAGTTCTGAGCTTGATTTTACAAGATTTTCTACAGGAATAAGGTTTGCATTTTCTGTATTTTTCATTTTAGTATCAAACAAGCCTAAGTGGAAAGAAACTGTTAAAAGACCAGCTATTACTGCAACAGCCCCGAGAGAATAAACTAGTGGACGAAGTGATTTCTTTTGCTTTGTATCTTTTTCTTTTGATTTAACAAAAACAGGTTTGTGTTCAAATTTAAGCATAGGATATGTAAAAATAGAAAGCCCGTAAGAATCATTTAATAAATCATTAAAATCAAAAGGCGTAAAAACCAAAGCATTTTGATTTAATAAAAAGTAGCCCAAACCAGAAAATTCAACAATTTCATTGTTATTTAAAGAATTATTTACTGAATTAACAAACTTTTCGATTTCTTGCATAGCTTTTTCCCAAGAAATACTTCTTGATTTTACAATATAATTAGCCAACAAACCATCATTTGAGTTTAAGCTTTTATTAAAAGCTATACTTTTAGAAGGAGGAAAAAATTCTTGACTATTAAAATCAACTTTTGCACTTGCATAATTTGCAACAAATCCACCAAAACCGGGGATAATTACACAATCATTAAATTTAAGTAACTGATATATATCACTATACAAATTCATTTGCCTTAGTTTTTCAAAATGTAAATATAATAAAAAATCTGATACAAAAAAAACTTAGTACTAAGTAATTATTAAAATTTTAAAAAATCAATTAAATCTTTAATACTTAGGCTAATAATTTTTAATTTTGTAAACAGAAAAAAATCAAAAACAAGTTTTAATAAACATAAATCTTAGATAGGTGAATAAAAATTCAACAAAATCTCGACTTTTTTTATTATTAAGGGTTCTTGTTTTAATGTCAGTTCTACTTTTATTAAACAGCATAGCTAGGCTATTATTATATGTATTTAATTATAATTTATTCGACATTAAATTTTCGCAATTTTTATATTACTTTTTTGCAGGTTTAAGATTTGATTTATATTCTTTATTTTTTGCAAACTCATTATTTTTATTTTTGTTTTTTTTACCTCAAGCAAATTTTCATAAAGGATACTATAAGAAAATTTTATTTTACCTTGCTCTTTTACCAAATCTGTTAATTATTTTGCCAAATATTATTGATGCTTTTTACTATCCTTTTATATTTCGCAGATCAAGTTATGACACAATATTGATGATTTTCAATCTTAAAAACGAAATGTCAAGTTTATGGCTTGATTTTCTCCGTGATTTTTGGTTGGCAATAGTATTAATCATAGTTTTTTGTTTCTTACTCATAATTATTCTAAAAAAATTCTTCAAATATAAAAGCTATAAGAACAAAGGTGTTCAAGCATATTTTCAATCAAGTTTTATTTTTATTTTTATTTTGTTTATTAGTTTTATTTCTATTAGAGGAGGTTTTCAACGAAGACCCATTTCTTTAGTTACTGCCTCAAAATATGCCCAAAGTAATCATACTCCATTAGTACTAAACAGTTCTTTTTCTATCATCAGAACTTGGAATAAAATCGGGCTTGTGAAAAAAACTTTTTTTAAAAACGAAAACGAGTTAGAAAAACATTTTCAAGCTTACAAAAATTATAACAAATCTAGTTTTAAAAAGAAAAACATAGTTATTATCATTCTAGAAAGTTTTTCTTGTGAACATTTAAGCAGCTTAAATACTGATAATCCCATAGATAAAAATAAAAATTTTGCTCCTTTTTTAGATTCTTTGATTTATGAGTCATATTTTTGCTCTAATGCTTTTGCAAACGGAAAACGCTCCATAGAAGGCATACCAGCAATATTATCTTCAATTCCAACACTTATGTACTCTCCTTTTATTTTATCACCATATATAAATAATAATTTTCCAAGCATAGCGAGTTTGCTAAAAAAAGAAAGCTATTATAGCATTTTTTATCATGGCGGACACAATGGAACAATGAATTTTGATGCTTATGTGAAACTTGCGGGTTTTGAAAAATATTCTGGTAAAAATGAATATCCAAATCCAGAGCATTTTGATGGAAATTGGGGGATTAGAGATGAAGAATATTTACAATTTATTGTAGAAGATATTTCAAAAATTCAGCAAACATTTATTGCTGCTATTTTCACACTTTCATCACACCACCCATATACAGTACCTGAGAAATATAAAAATACTTTACCAGATGGACCACTTAAAATACATAAATCCATAGCTTATGCAGATATGGCATTAAAGAAATTTTTTGAAACTGCCTCAACAAAAGAATGGTATAATAACACTCTATTTGTAATATGCTCAGACCACTCATCTGAGCCATATTTGAATTATTATAAAAGCCCGGCAGGACTTTTTTCTATTCCAATTTTATTTTATGAGCCAGGAAGTAATTTAAAAGGAAAATACACTAAAACTTGTCAACAAATCGACATTATGCCCTCCATTCTTGATTATATAGCTTATCCCCATAAGTTTTTTTCATTCGGTTCAAGTATTTTCGATAGTTTAAATAATAATATAGCTATATCATTTTCAAACAATAATTATCAAATAATTTCAGATTCAACAATTATGACATTTAACGATGATAAGCCTATAAAACTTTGGAATTATAAAAATGATTGGACTGGAGAAAATAATTTAATCGAAGACGAAAATTATCAAAATAAAAAAGACAGTTTATACTTATTTTATAAAGCATTTATTCAATTTTACAACAATAGCTTAATTGATAATAGTATAAAACAAATACCATAAAATCAAGTCTTTTACAATTCTACCACAATAATTTCAACACGCCTGTTTAAACTTCTTCCCTCCTCTGTATCGTTTGAGGCAACAGGAACTTTTGTGCCAAAACCTCTGTATTTCATACGTTTTTTATCTATACCCGAAGAAATCAAATAATCATAAACTGCCTGAGCTCTTTTTATAGAAAGAGATTTATTATAAGATTCTGTTCCAACATTATCAGTATGTCCTCTCACTTCAATTCTTAAATTTGATTTTAAAGATAAAATTTCAACTAACTTATCTAATTCAGTATATGATAGTGCCAACAATTCAGCAGAATTAAATTCAAAAAATATTCTATTAAGATTAAACTTAGAGCCAACTCTAGCTTGCTCAAATGCTTTCTCAGTAATCTCAGATTCTTTCATATTAAGCATAGATAAGTTTGATGACTCATTTTCATTTTGGTTTTTTAAAGAATTTTCATTCTCATTATTTGAATTTTCTGAACTATTAGACTTATTCTCGCCCAATAAATCCTTATTATCAGAATTGTTGTTTAAGTTTGATTTATTATCAGTATTATTTTCCTCTTCTCCACTTGTGGAATTAGGATTTAAGACCAATATATCTTTTGTATTATATCCAGTTTCGGGGTCATAATTATCGGCTAACCAATCCGAGCCAAAGGACAAATCATCAAGGCAAGCACATTCAAAATCATTTTCTATTTTATACACTCTCACATCATCAATATAATAATACGCATAATAAAAAGCAGAGTCTGTAAATTCTATATCATTAACTTTAAAATTAGTATGTATATTATCCAAAAAGTTACCAATTGTTAAGTAAGTTTCACCCCCGTATGCCCGATAAACTCCACACATTTCTATCCAATAATCAGTATTATCCATTATATGTCCCGGGCGATTTGTAATTTGTGGTCTTTGGATAATTAAACCGGCATCCTTAGTTCCAATTTTAGAATTTGTTAAAGTAATTCCAAGAGCATCAACAGAAAACAAAGATTTTGAAGCATTTGCATAGGACAATTTAACACAATATAGTTTTTCTTTTTCTAAAGGTTCTAATAATTTTGTTTGAATATACTCTCTAGAAACTCCTTTATAAGTTTTAATAGAATCATCAAAAGTTTCTCTTAAAATTATTCCTGCATAAGCCTGTCCATGGGCAGGGAACATAAAACCAGCAAAATTAAAAGGCACAGAGGCATCACCTAAACTACAAGGGTGAAACTGGTCTGGCGTACCTTTACTTGGATTGAACCAAGCTGGATATGGTCTGGCAGAAGGAAAAGTTGTAAAAGATTCAGGACAAGTCCAAGCATTTTCAAAACTAGCGTTTTCTACAAGATTTTGCGAAAAACATAGGCTTAGATTAAAAAGTAGAAATATTATGAAATAGAATATTTTCATCAAAACAGTTTATTACTTTAATAAAACTGTAAAAATACAAAAAAAGTATTTGTTAAAATATTATTATGTAGATTTATCTTAATCTTTTGATACTCTCCACTGTTTAGGTTTAAAAATTTTCACATTTCGTGGAAAAATTTGCGACAACCTAGCTATACGTTGATAAGTATTAATATGTCTATCCGCTTTTGAGGCATAAATATCTTTAATATTAATTAATATCCCAGTTTCTTCAACACCACCAAACTCATCATTTTCAACAGTACCAAAAGTTATCATAGAAGGTGATAAATTCATATATGCATTTACTAAAGGTGGAATTCTTTCTCCGGTTTCTTTAACTTTAGAATTTAAAATTTTATAATCGCTTTTATAATCATCTCCACTAAAAACACCTTTTGCCATTTCAAAAGCAATAGGATTTTTTGATTTTATTAAATTTTCTTTATCAGGAAAATACAAACTTAGAAAACTTAAAATATAATCTCTCGCACTAACATCAAAATGCTTGTACATTGTTACTTTTCCAAAAAGATATTTCATTTCGGGATATTCAACTACTAAGGCACCTAGTCCGTCCCATAAATTATCTAAAGCAAACATACCTTTTCTGGCGTTTTTTCCATATTGATATTCGGGCTGTACGAAAGATCTTCCTAATTCAATTGAATAAGGCAAATAATTTTTTAAAAATAATTCAGAAAACTCAAACAAATGAGAAGTAGCTAATTTTTCCTCAGGATTATCAAGAACAGTATCACCTAAGATAAAGCGATATCCACCAATTATTTGTTTTTCTTCAGGGTCCCAAACTATTAATTGCAAATAAGGGTCTTCATCTAAATCATATTTATCAATATCATATGATTTTCCTGTGCCTCCACCAGCCATTCTAAAAGTAATTTCACGAAGTCGTCCTAACTCTTTGGTTAAGTTTGGAGAATCTTTACAATTAAAAACATAAAGCTCTGTATTTCCAAAGTTTGACTTTCGTAAAAATTTATCTTTAGTTAATTCTGCAAGTATTAAATCTTTATCTACAGGCGGAATTATTGCCTTCATTTTTATCATCTAAGAAAATTTTTTACAAAAATACACATTTTTTTTCATATTTTTTAATCATTTCGCAAAGAATATGACAAAGTTCGCAAGTAGGCCGCCCATTCTACGCTATTTTTAGACTTATCAATATCTGAATATAAAAATGGTTTGCCAAAAACTACTTTTATTGTTTTTCCCCTTTGTTTCATCATCTCATCAACTAAATAAAGCATTTCAATATTTGCTTTAATTCCTAAAAATTTACGAAAACGAGATAAATTATAAAAAAATTTAGAATTTTCGCCCTCTATAAAAATTGGGATTATATCACGTTTAAATTCTACTGCTTTATTTACAAAACTTTTTTGCCAAGCTAAATCTTGCACTTTTCCCTTAATTTTTCGCGACACTAAACCTGCTGGAAAATATAAAATCTGAAAATCTGAAGCATAATATTGATTTATTAAATTTAAACTATCACGCGACTGTGAACCATGCTTGTTGATAGGCAAAAACAAAACAGAAAGTGGCTTTAAAAACATCAAAATATCATTCACAACAAACTTGAAATCCTTAAACTTTTGCCCAACTATACTCATAAGCACAACACTTTCTAAACCGCCTAAAGGATGATTTGCTGCAAAAATATACCTGCCTGAATTTGGAACATTTTCAAATCCTTCAAATTCAAGTTTTAAATCAAGAAATTCTATTGTAGCATCAACAAAATCAAGCCCTATTTTTCCATCACTTTCTTCTAAAAAAACATTAATAGCATCTTGGTGAACAATGCGTTTTAAATATGATTTTATAAATTTAGGCAGACGTTTTGCCAATTTAGGGTTTTTTGCCTCTAAAATAGCATCAATATCAATTCGTAATAATTTATCTTCAGTCATTTCTATTGTTAATTTCTGCAAATATAAATATTTTCCACAAAACAACAAACACTTAATAATCAATATTTTAGGACTTTCTTAAAAAAAAGTTATTAACAATGTGTATAAAAATGTAGCAAAGTGTTTTATTGTGTAGCATTTTTAATATATTTTTACACTAAATTATTTAAAAGAAAATGTTTGTCGGAGAATATATAGTAAAATTGGATGCAAAAGGCAGAATTGCTTTTCCATCTGGATTGAAAAAACAAATCCCGAGCGAGGACTTAGAAAAGGCTTTTGTTGTTAAAAAAGACATTTACGAGTCATGCTTAATTTTATACCCTGAAAAAGAATGGGATATGCATCTTTCTATCATGAAACGGAAATTAAATCCATTCAACCGAATTCATGCTGGTATAATTCGAGATTATCACAGAGATAGTGCACGCGTTGCATTTGATGGAAGTTATAGACTTTTAATACCTAAAAAGTTATTAGAAGAAATAAATATAGAAAAAGAATTGATTTTTGCCGGACAAGAAGGAAAAATTGAAATTTGGTCTAAAAAAGCTTACGAATCTCAAAGAATGGATCAAGAAATTTTTGCCAAAAATATAGAGGAAATTTTAGGCGGAGATACAAACTTTTATGAATAAAAAATTATGTACCACGAACCAGTATTATTAAAAGAGAGCATAGAAGGACTAAACATAAATCCCGACGGAGTTTATGTAGATGCTACTTATGGTGGTGGTGGACATTCGGCAGAAATACTTTCAAAACTATCATCAAAAGGCCGCTTAATAGCATTCGACCAAGATAAAGATGCACATAAAAATAAATTACACGACACAAGACTTAGCCTAATTTATGGAAATTTTAGATATATTCAAAACTATTTAGAATATTTAGGATATAGCAGTGTAAACGGGATTTTAGCAGATTTAGGCATCTCATCTCATCAAATTGACGAATACACAAGAGGTTTTTCTTATCGATTAGGAGGAAAGCTTGACATGAGAATGAACGACAAGCAAAAACTAAGTGCAAGTGATATTTTAAATAATTATGATGAGAAAAATCTATATTTTATTTTTAATAAGTATTGCGAAATTACAAACACAAAAAAACTTGTAAATTTAATTTTAGAATATAGGATTTACAATAAAATTGAAACTATAGAAGAATTTATCGATTTAATAAGTCCAATTACGCCAAAAAATAAGGAATAT
>Ga0265293_10003984_pt1 | contig 26634 bp, 21 predicted proteins | sample Munlanlewell138R_FD_192505 | JGI IMG/M metagenome (GOLD analysis project Ga0265293, IMG submission 192505) | Leachate microbial communities from a municipal landfill in Southern Ontario, Canada - Leachate well 138R | ecosystem: Engineered > Solid waste > Landfill > Unclassified | place: Canada...
CACACATATTGCCGAACATTCAACGGCCCCCGCGCCAGATGCTCGACCACATCCGGGCAGTAATAGGACGGTATCCAAATCCGGCGCCAGCCGCGTTCGGCCCGGCCAAAATCGAGCAGGGCCGTCAGTGCAATTCGCCCTGACCCGGTCAACACGCCGCCCGGAAGTCGGTCTTCACGGCCATCCAGCTTGCGTCTGTCCGCAACGAGTGACGGCAGGTCCGCATAGGACCCCTGCTCCCAGCGAACATTGTTCACGGCCGCTGCGCTAGTCATCCTGCCTGTGCCGGCTCAACGAGTTGGGCTTCCGCTCCAGGAGCAGGCCAGGGTTCGCGAATTTCGTGCAGGGATTGGACGGGAAGATCCAGGCCGCGCACACCTACATCGGCCGGCCGTACAAGCTGCAGCAGCGTTTTCAGCAGTATTCGACAATCAATGCGCCAGCCGAACTGCCGTACATACTCGACATCAAGAGCGAATTTTTTATCCCAACTCAGGAAGTTTCGCCCCTCGATCTGAGCAAGGCCACTCATCCCGGGGCGGACGCGATGCCGCTGATGTTCAATCGGCGTGAGGTACGGCTGATAAGCGATGGGCATCGGTCGAGGACCGATCAGGCTCATCTCTCCACGCAGTACGTTGATGAACTGGGGTAGTTCGTCGATACTATACTTGCGGAATATCCGGCCGGTTCTCAGTAGTCGCTCGGCATCGGTCAGCTTGCGACCATTGCGAAAACGCGTGGTTCGCATCGTCCTGAGTTTGATCAGCCCGAAAGGTCGTTCACCGCGCCCTAGGCGCTCCTGGCGAATAAATGGCGAGCCTGAGCGATCTTCAAGCCATACGAGTAACGCCGCTGCAGCTACGATCGGCGCTGCGACGATCATGGCGCAGGCCGTTGCGGAAAAATCGACTAGCCGTTTGCAGGCGCCATAGACCCGGCCCCCTCTCTTGCGTCCGAACTCACCTGAGAAAGCGGCTATCTGCTCTGCTTCTTCGTAAATTCGCGCCATTGCCGGCAAGGCGGCTTCGATTGAAAATCGCTGGACATGTTCGCGCGCTGCGCGGCCCATCGCCTTTCGCTGTGGCGCGTTCTTCGCCAGCAAAATAACGTGCTGAACGAAGGCGTCCTCGTCATCCTGTGCGAAGATATGACCGTTCGTGCCCTCCACGACCAGTTCTCGGTGCCCGCGGTCCTCGCTTGCGACGATCGGCACCCCGCATGCCATCACCTCAGCCAGGCCGATCGGCAATCCTTCATGCCGGCTGCTGCTTACAGCGAGCTCCGCGGTATTGGCGAGATCGGGAATGTCGCGCCGGAACCCGAGCATTTGAACACGGTCGGCGAGACCGCGGCGTTCGCATTCGGCCCATACCTCATCCTGCAATGGGCCGTCGCCAGCCAGCAGTAGCCGAACGGTGGGTACCTCCATGCGAATTCGATCAAGAGCGCTGATCAGGAAGGCATGGTTCTTCCGAGGAATGAATTCCGCGATGTAGATGATAACAAAAGCATCGGCGGGGATGCCGAGTTCGTCACGCTTTGCCGTCCGCTGTGCTTCCGCCCAGGGCACAAAACGCTGTAAATCGACCCCGATTCCGGGAATTAATCGGGCCGTACGCGCCCGCAATTTCCGGCGTGCGGCACGGTAATCCCAGTGATTGATGGTAACGAGGACGTCGGTAACCCTCGTAAGCGCCCACTCAAGCGGGAACCAGATCAACCAGTTCCGCAGTGGCGCCGCGGGGTAGAAATGGAAGCCATGCGCCGTGTACATGACGACCGGACGGTCTTTGTTGCACCGGGCGGCAAGCCGGCTCAAAGCACTGGCAACCGGCGTATGGCAATGGACCAGAGTATAACGATTGTCCCGCATCAGCTGACGGAGCCTGCGGAACGCCAGCCAATTGCGACGACTAAACGGCGACCGGGCGAAAGCGATTTCATGGACATGATCGGCTTCGGGTACGGCGAAGCCGGTCGATGCCCCCGCAGCGATGTCAACTACATAGCCGCGCTCGCGTAGCCAGCGCAGATAAGGGCGATGGAATACGGCGAGATGGCCTTGTGAAACAGCAACGTAGAGGACACGGCGCGCATCAGTATCGCGCCGCGGTATCGCATCGGATCGGGTCATGATCAGGTTCCGGGCAGAATAAGGTCGAACAGGCGCGGAAGGATTGTTTCCGGCGCGGTCAGGGCCGCCACTTCTGCGTCGTGGCATCGCGAATGCCGCGCTGCAGGATCGGCGGCGCACTCCAGGATCGCATCGGCGAACCCCGTGACATCACCGGGACGCACGAGTAATTCATGCGCCGATAGTGGCACGACTTCCCGGATTGGCGGGATGTCGCTGGCGATAACCGGAAGCCCCGACAACATCGCTTCCAGCAGCGCATTCGGTTGCCCTTCAGTTACCGACGTGAACAAGAAGAGGTCGCTCGCTCGATGCAGTTCGCCGATATCGGTCCGGGCACCGAGGAAGCGGAAACGATCACGCAACGAACGCGGCACCAGCGCTCTCCGCGCCATCAGCGTTTCGGTGCCAGGACCTGCGAGAACGCCTCGAATTCGGCGGTTCTGCGTCATTGCACGCGCTAGCGCCGCGAGGAGAGTAGTATGATCCTTGGCGGGGTCGACGCGCCCCACATGCAGCACAGCGATATCGCCTTCGTCTAAACCAAGTTGCCGGCGTGTCGCTTCGCGCGGGCGCCGCGCCTTCAGCTCACCGCGATCGATGGGATTGGGAAGCACTGCGAGGCGCGGGTCGCGATCAACGAGGCGTGGATGGAACAGATCCAGCGCCGCGCGCGAATTTGACAGGATGTGTGTCGCTGAATGCTCGACCAGCGCACACGTTGCCCGACTGAATAGGCGGCGCGGCAGATCCTGCCGGAAGGCATAGGTCGAGCGCCGATGGAAGGTGATCCGGCGCCGGATACCGAGCAGCCGAGCCACTGTAAGCGGCAGGCCGCCAAAGATGCCTGTAAGGTCGACCAGCACATCAAGCTGTGCCTGACGCATCCGGTGTATGAAGCGAAGCAGCCGCAAGGGATCAGCGTAGCCCAACGGGCAATAGACGACCTCGGCACCGGCATCCACGAAGTTCTGATGCAAGTCGCCGGCGGTGTCGGTGCGCACGAACATTGTTGTGCGCACTTCCGGCGGTAGCCAGCGCAGCAGGCGCAGGACATAACGCTCGGTCCCGCCGGTGCCGGTCGTCGCGAGCACAAGGCCCAGCCTTGTCACTGCTCCGCCTTATCCTCAATGAGTTCGGTGCTGGAAGCGAACCGCACGTCTGGCCATCGGCGGACGATAGTGTCGAGCAACGTCCGCAGTGTCCGGGCGCCGTTGTCGCGGACGCTTGGCTCGATGCCGCCGACATAGTTGAGGCGATGCGTTGCGATGATTGCGGGCACTCCCCAGGCGAACGCCGAGGATATCCCTCTCAAAGCGTGCTCGACGCCATAGCCTAGTGCGGGTTCGAAGATGGCGTTGCGCCCGAACCAGGCGAGATCGGCGGCGGCAACGCCGCGCTTACCCCAAACGCTGCGTACGCCTCCGCGGCCATCTGGTTGGAGGTTGCGCGCGTGGCGGATGACAGCCCGGCATCCCGCTGCGCGTACGACCGGATAGAGCAACGGATGGAAAATGTTGTTTGTTGGACAGAAAACCGAGGGCGCGCGGCCGAACACTGTCTTAAAGCAATCTGCGCCAGACATGATGATGTCCGCTATCTCTGGCACTTCTGCCATCTCGGTGAAGAAGCAGGCGGCCCGGAATCCTTTGGCCGGCGGCGGTAATGCCGGTTCGGGCACGCTGTAAAAGCCGCGATCGAAGCCCGCCCGTACCATAGGCGAACTATGTAGATACTTCATCCACAGGCCGACGTGCAGGTGCTCGCGTCCATGGAATTCCGGCACCATCAACCCAGCCTGGATGGCCGCCCGCCAGGCTGCTTGAGCCTCGCGTCTGTCACCGCGACGATCGTGCGTCGCGGTGACAGGCTCCCAAATATAGTGCTCGAATCCTTCGCCGCGGATTGCATCGAAATCAGGATTGGCCGGATTGGCGTAGCAGGTGAAAACTGCGTGGTTTCCTCCTGCGTCACGCACCGATGACAAGATGTCTGATAGCGTTTCGATGTCACGCGCGCTTTCAAGCGTGTCACGATCATAAGGGTTGTCGCCGCTGATCAGTCCATCCGCGATCAAGCCGGTCATCACCGCGCGCGAGGGTACGCGCTGGCTCCCCCAATCATCGCTCTCGACAACGACCAGGCGCTGGCCGTGGCGCCGCGCCAAGCCGTTTTTGAGCCCCCGTCCGCGCGTACGGAGGGTGTCCGCCGCGATCGCAGCGGCCGTGCCGACAATATTCATCATGTTCGTAGGGGTACCGTCAGCCGAACAAAAGTTGCATTGCACCGGGATAGCTGTCTTTAACCAGCGTCCAGGGAAGCGGCAGGAAGGTGACGAGATTGGCTTGTTCGAGCCAGCGCCTGTAGTTGACGACGAAGTATAGTAACATCGGCGCTGCGTTTATTAAAAAGGCTGTATTGAACAGATCGCGCCGGAACAGAAACCAGCGAGCATGGAACAATAGCAAAAGGGTGATGATGTTTCGCCCCAGACGGGCAGATGCCTCCGGGTCACCGGAGACCACCATCATCAGCGCCCAGCTGATCATGGCCAGCATCCATAACTGGCACTGCGGATCACGAGTCGCGTGGCGGATACGAAGCCATAACAAATGGCCTGACACGAGCAAGGAGACGAATATTAGCCTGTTAGCCCAGACAAGGAACCAGGCGGTATCGTCGTTCCGACTCATATTGCTGCCGAATTCGGTCAACTCAGCATAAGCAACGGAGGATGATACCTTTGCGCCGAAGCTACCGCCGATGAACGACGCGAGGTGACCGCCGACTGCCGTATAGACTCCTGGCGGAATGACGATGGAAATCGCCAGTACCGCATAGGTCAGAATGATCTGCCAATGGTCAAGCTTACGGGTCGCAAACACATAACCTAGCCCGAGGATGTACAATGACATGCCGAAGTGGGTCATAAGCGCAGCGCAGGAAACGGCCGCTGCAAAACCCCATCGTTCTTCCATGGCGCACATTGTCGCCACTATCATCATCCAGAGACCAAGATAGTACCGCGCGTTAACCGCGGCGAAGACGGGGTAATTGAGAAAGAACGCGAGCAGGAAGAAGATCGCCGTGAACCGAGTCAGGTCGCCGGGCGCGACATGACGGAACAGTAATTTGGCCACCACCGAGACGGCAAGTCCATAGAGGATGCCGACCATCATGAAGTACCAGGATGGATCGAATCCAGCGCTCCCTACCAGGGTGACGAGCGCCTTTGGGATCGGTTCACCGATCTTCACCGAGAAGCCAAGATGCGCGTCCAGGATATGCTGGGCATAAGCATCGCCGTCCGATCCGTCGAGCGGCCGAAAAGTCCATCCGGCATAGCCGCAGAAGCCTACAAAACCAGCAAGCGTCCGCAGTCTTGGATAACGTACGGCATCAAGCAGCGCAGACAGCCCTGGCCAGAAGATCGTCATCGCGATCGCCTGTCGACGTCGGCCTACAGGTAAGGCCGAGTTCTGCTGCACGGCGACAGCTGTCATGCCTTGTGCGCCCGGCAAATTGCGTCATGCAAGGCTGCTTCCCAGCGATCGCCCAATGCGACGTCGGAGAAGCGTGCCGCATTGGAGATCGCTGCCACACTCATCGCCTCGATCCGGTCTCGATCAGTTGCCAGCGAGCAGATGGCTTCGGAAAAAGCATCCAAATCGAACGGCGGCACCAGCAGCGCGTCGCGATCATGGTTGAGCATCCAGCGTATCGCCGAATAGCTGTCGAAGGCGATCGGCACGACACCGTGCATCTGCGCCTCTATCAAGGTATTACCGAAACCTTCGTAAGTCGACAGCATCAGGAACATTCGGGCGGCGCGATAATGCTCTTCCGGATCCATGCGTCCATGAAAATACACCCGCTCAAGACGATGCGCGGCGACTCGGCGCTCCAATTCTGAGCGATCTTCGCCATGGCCGACCAGATGGAGTTCCCAGTCAGGTAACCTGTTCTGCAATCGTGCCCAGATTTCGGGAATCACGAAGATGTTCTTCTGCGCGTTTTCCATGCGGCCGACGTAGAGTAGGCGGTTGCGCCGTAGTGCACCATTCGTGATGGCTGGCGGCGGAAAGCCATTAGGGATGGCTACAAGCTGTTGCTCGTCGACATCCGGCACGTACCAGGCAAGTTCATCGAAGAAGGTCGGTGACAACAGCATGAAACGATCGCATCGCTCGATCGCGTCGCGGAAGCGCGGCCGGTTCCGCAACCGGTGCAGGTGCAACGCCATTCGCGCTCCGAGCGGGCTTGCAGCCAACCCACGCAATATTGGCCGGTCGCGTAGCTGATGCGCAAGGATATGGCGATGATTGTCGCGATACATTGCGGGATTTAATCGATAGCAGCCGACCACACCGAAGCGAGCACCTTCCCGGCGCAGCTCAGCAAGCGCGTCCGCGATCGGCATCGACATTGCGATCTGATTAACGACGGCTGTGGGGCGCCGTTCGGCGATGACCGGCCGAAGAAAGTCACGCACCGCCGACATCTGACCCGGAAGGAGGTGCGCCGGTTTAACCAACTGGCCCAGTTCGGGCTGGCGATGGCCGGATGGTGCAAGCGAGACATAGGTTACCTCCCAGCCACGTCGCGCAAGGCAGTGCCCGAGTTCCCAGGTACTACGCTGCACTCCTCCCACCTTGGGGTCGAGCGGATAGGGTAGGATAAGCGCGACGCTGGGCGCTTCGGGATTGACGTTAGCTGAGGGCACGGAGAGGCGCATAGTGTAATGAATGTCCGGCAAATCGGGTTGGCGAGACGCCATTTTTAGTCGCGCGTAACCGCGTCGAATGAGTTGCCCATGGGCCAGTCGTGGGCAAGCAGATCATCAAGGATCAGAGCCTCCGGCTGAAAGTGGCCTGATCGCCACTCACCATTGGACCGCATATAGCCCTCGCACTGGCGGACGAAATTGCTGACGAATACGTAGCACATCTCGACGAGCCGAGGCGCGCCATCCGGACCCCGAATGAAATCATAGGCCATGCTCTGAAACCCCCAGCGGCGCGACAGCGAGAAAGCGAGCTCGACCATGTCCATGGGAATGGCGGAGGGCTGGAGATGCAGGAGAAGCCCACTACCGCTGGCGCGGAAATCGTTGGCGCGCACGCGACGCTCATAAGTGAAGGCGCGATCGCCGATCACCGTCACACGAACATCGCGATCGCAATCGGGAATAAATTCCTGGAACAGCGCATACCCGCGCTCGAAGTCTGGATGAAGTCGCTTGCGCAGTATCCGGCCGCCCGCGCGGATCGTCTTGGCGACGAGCGTCCGTCGGTCCTGACCACTCTGCCATTGCTTCACACCGGTGCTCGCAAGCGAGCGCAGACCTGCGTCCGCATTCATGCCAGTCCCGAACATCCGTGCAATGAGCCGGCGCGCCTGTGCGCGATTGTCGACTTTGCGGACATTTGCCGATCCGGCCCCCCGGCGCAGTTTAAAAACCAGGGGATAGATAGCTTCGTCGACGAATGCCTCGGCCTCGTGGGCGCGGGTGAATATCCAGGTTCGCGGTACCGGAACACCGGCTGCCGCGAACAGTCGCGCCTGAACGAGCTTGTCGTCAAAACATGCTGCGGTGGCTGCGTTCGGAAAGGCCGACACGCCCGCTTCTTCCGCCGCGCGCACAATTGCCGGACCATGGAGCACGTCTTCCCGCTCAACATGGTTCAGGTGCCACAGAAACGCGCGATAGTCGCGGATCTGCTCCAGGAAATCCGCAGCATGAGCGTCTACGATGGCGACATCCAGGCCACGGGCCTTGGCCAGTTCCGCCCAAGGCCGGGAAAAGGCCGTGACTTGCCGATGTATTGCGATGGTGGAAGTCATATTCGGCATTAGCTCCGGCAATCCGCTTGCATCGTGGTGCTTGCCAGCACCGCCGCATCTTGCGCCATCAGAACCTGAATCCTCACGATCACCCAGGCACGGAACGCGAGCAGGCACGGATCCATGGCGACATCAGGCACGACCCGCTTCAGCCGCCGCTTGATCCAACGCGGCATATAACGCTTCACTTGGTCGATCAGGCCACGCCTGGAGCGTTTGCCGCTATGATCCACCGGCAACCGCGCCAACAGCCCATCGATCGCCGCGGCCGGCAACAGCGCCCGTGCGTCGGCGGTATCAAGCGCATTGCGCAAGAATGACACGGTACGGGGTTCGTGCAGAAAATCAGTCAAGACGTCGCCCTCGCGAAGACTGGCAAAAGGTAGGGACGGCGCCAGCCGATGAGTAAGGTCGATCAGCAGCCGCTTGTCTCTTCGCAACCGATTGGGAAGAGCACGAACAACCTCCACCGCCCGGCGCGACTGCAACGGGTTGAGAACCTCGACATAGGCCGTTTTGGTCTCGGTCAACGCCGCCAGCGCGACCGGGACACGATAGTTTCGGTAAAGCCGGTGGCGCCAGGTCTCCAGGGGTTCGCCGGTCTCTTGCTCCAACGTCGCCGGCAACTCCTGAGCCATGCCCGGGAGTGAGGCGAGCCAGGCAGTACTCGGGCGATCGCTCAAGAATGCGAGACCCAGGCCGAGCCGCACATCCCGCTGCGAATGAACAGGTGACCAGCCGAAGCCGCCGAACGGCTCGTCGCCGCGTATAATGCCTTGAACATCCGTATTGACGAAATCACACCAGAACCGAAATCCGTCGAGATAGGCCGCGACTGAGTCGGTCAATCCTTCGCTCATGGCCAGGAACCGATCCAGTATCACCGCAACACCATCCGCTGACGGCACAAGCGTGATGAACTCGTGCGGCAGTTGCAGCCTGCCTGCCAGTTCAGCGGCAACGGACATTTCCGTGTGGTGAGCGTCCTGCTGCCGCCCCCATGTGACGGCATGGATGCGCCGGCTTTCGGCCAGCATGGTGGCGAGCAGTCGACTGTCATAGCCGCCCGAAAGCGGCAACCGCCATTGGCTTGATACGATATCCAGTCGTTCAACGCTGGTCCGCACAGCCGTTTCGAACAGTTGCCGCCAAGCTGCGTCAGACAGGGGAGGCATGTCCAGATTCTGCTGGGAGGCGGTTTCGCTTATTATTCGTACCTGCCACGTCGCGCGATCGAGGAGCAATCTGCTGTCCGGCGGCACTCGGCGCAGACGTTTGTCCCAACCGCCCACAGGACCGGCGACGCCATTGGCCAGCATCCACGGAACCGCATCATGATTGGCAATAAAACTGCCGAGCAGCATTATGAGTGCGCGCTGTGAAGTCGACGCAATCAACCAGTCATCATCTTGATAGTACCAGATGGTCCGGGTCGCGAGCGCATCGGTCGCTAGTTCCACCGCGCCATCAGCTGCTCGAAACAGAGCGTAGGTTCCGTCTCCAACGGCGTTGCCGGGTACCGACCAGAATTTGTCCTTCCTCTCGGTCTGACCTAGCGCGATGCTCGCTCCTCGCATGCTCACGGTATCGACGTGGCCGAAGCAGGCGCTGATCACGCCGTACTCCGTCGTGATCTTCAACCGCGACGCCACGCGGTCGTCACCTAACCGCGCATCGATTGTGCGGAACGCAGCAGTCATCACCGACGATCGCGCCTGCGCCACCGCTCTATCGCGAAAACAGACAAGCACGGCTTTAGCCAAGCGACACCGCCGCTTTTGCCAATGCACCCAGCCCTTCAGGCACGGCAATATCGCCCCATCCGACGCGATCAGCGATCAGCCGCTGCCTTGCGGGATCGGAATAATATCCCTCAAGTTCCGGAACGGTCACATTGTCGGCGCCATAGATTAGCCCGTCGCGGCAGTAGCCATAGAGATCGAAGCCGTGTGGATCGAGCCCGGACACGTGAGCCACCGGCACCCCCAGGCAGGCCAATTGCAATTGCACGGCAGAATTGCCGACGATGCACAGATCAATGCGTTCGGCGAATGAGGACAATGGTTCGTCGCGGGGCGCTATCGTCAGCCATGATTCCGGGAAATCCGCCTCGCGCAGACGGCTATTCGGGTGTAGTCGCACCTCCAGCATCGATGCGCCAATGGCATTACGTAGTCGCAGTAGCAGTGCTCGTTGCTCGTCGTTGGCGGTGAAAAATGCATTGGTGGCGAGTCCGGCGGTGAACGGTTCTGGAATGGCGCGCATGTTGCGGACAATGGTTCCAGGCCTCCGCACAATGCGCGCGCCGGGGGACCGGCGCCGCGCGGCCTGATAACCGCCAGCATTGCGCACTGCCGCCGCACCGATCGACTGTGTCAGGGGGCCGCAATGATGGAAATCATCCTGCCACCACAAAGCGCGATCGCCTTCCACCGCGGCAGCGCTCCACAACATGTGCAACTCGGGACTCACATCGCTGATGACGACTGGAACGACCTTCGGATGACGCCGCAACAGGCGCCGATAGAGTTCACGGCCGATCACGATCTGCTGCTGCACATTATCGAGCGGCCGCTGGCGTCGTCGCATGTTGCAAACCAACATAAGCGCGAACGGAAGCTGTCGCACCACACGTCCGATTGATCGGGTGCGATCGTCTGCCCGCGTCCAGATCGCCTGGCGCGGCACTCCGCCCTCACAAAGCTCGCGTACCACCGCCTCGGTCTTGGAGTTAGGCCGAACCGTTGAGGGGAGATAATAACGCACATGATCAGGCAATGACGCGGGCACAAAGGCGAGTGGCGCGAACCTCCGGAACGATTGGATTAGCCGCTCCCGCAAAGGCTGGCGACCACGGGCCGCTGCCAGCGCGGGGCGCAGTCGCGCCTCGGCACCACGCAGGCAGGCAAGCAGGCCGCGATCTATCGACTTGGTTCGGACGGACATGGTTCGAGCTTGATGAGGACCCGACGGTCTTCAGATGAGTAGATCGAAAGAGAGCGGCGTGCCTTTTGCCACGTCCCGCTTTACTTTCCGGCCCAACATGACGTCGTAGTATTTCGGCGCAAGGCCCAGACCGGGGCGAATGCGGCGCAGATTATCGGGTGTCAGCGTGTCGCCGGCCTTCATGTCTTGTCCGATGTAGAGCGAGCGCCGCCGGGACCGCGCGCCCATTTCGGCCTCGCTCCACGAATAGCGGACCTCGCCCAGCGCTTGCCATGCGCGTTCAGTCTCGATCACAAGACTCGCGAGTTCGGCCGGCTCGAGGGAAAAAGTTGAATCAACGCCGCCGTCCGCACGTGCCAGTGTGAAATGCTTCTCGATCACACTCGCGCCGAAGGCGACCGCCGCGACCGCGGCGCCGATCCCCATTGTATGATCGGAAAGCCCGACTTCGCATCTGAACATTTCGCGCATATGGGCGATCGTCCGCAGGTTCGTATTGTCTGGCGTCGCGGGGTAGGTGCTGGTGCATTTGAGCAAGACCAACTGATCACAGCCGGCGTCGCGTGCCGTTCGCACCGCTTCCTCGATTTCGCCCAGACTTGCCATTCCCGTCGAGATGATCAGTGGCTTACCCGTTTGCGCAGCTCGCCGGACCAACGGAAGGTCAATACACTCGAAGGACGCAATTTTATAAGCTGGCACGTCCAGTGTCTCGAGGAAATCGACCGCGCTATCGTCGAAGGGAGAGCTGAAGCAGGCCATGCCGTGATCTCGGGTTCGCTCCATGATCGGCTTGTGCCACTCCCAGGGCGTGTAAGCCTTTTGATAAAGCCGATGCAGCGCTTCCCCCGCCCAGAGCGAGTTGGGATCGGAAATGACGAACTCTCCCGATTGCTGATCGAGCGTCATCGTATCAGGCGTGTAGGTCTGCAACTTCAAAGCATGCGCGCCCGCTGCTGCCGCGGCATCCACGATCTCCAGCGCTCGTTCCAGCGATTGATTGTGATTGCCCGACATTTCGGCGATCACATAAGGACGGGCCGACCGTCCCACGGTAGTTTCGGCGATGCTGATCATGACAAAGTCCCTGCGGTTGGCTCGGTTTCGATGTCGAAGCAAACGGCTCTGCGGAAGGAGTCCGCACGGGCCAGCGCCGCCCGCGGATCCCGACCTCGCGCGACGACCTTGCCGATGCGGTCGGTGCCTTTGGTCAGACACGCAACACGCTCGCCAACCCGGGCCGTTACCTCCCATTCCAGAATATCAGAATCATTGTATTGGTCGGCAGGGACCAGATGACCACGAAATGTGCCGCTGGCCGGTGCTTCCAGTATAAAGGCGGCGCAGGCATATTCGTGCTGCTGTTCCAGATTTACAGGTCGGCCGAGTGCCGCCAGAATACTGGCGGCAGTCCAGTCAATGCCAGTGTGGTGAAACACGAGTTCCGGCAGACAGGTTGCCCCAATCCGCGCGCCGACCTCGATAATACGCGGTATTCCCTCGGAATCGATGATCAGATCGATGTTTGAAGGGCCGCTGACGATCCCCAGCGCCTCGACGCACACCTCTACCGCTTGCTCGACGCGGACGAGCGCCTCGGCATCGATCGTCGCAGGGAACGCATGCGCGATCGGAATCATATACGGCGGTTCACTCAATAAGTCATCATGGACCAATACCTTCGCGCAACGGCCATCGATGCTGAACGCCTGCGCGCCGAGCTCGGTCCCCGCGATATATTCCTCAACCAGAATTTCCCTGCCTCGCGTATGGCATCGCGCCTCGGCCATCGCAGGTTCGACCTGTTCCATCCGCGCAACCTTTACCACGCCGCGGCTACCCGAACTGTCTGGCGCCTTGACGATGCACGGCAGACCGATCCGCCTCGCCGCCGCTCGCGCTTGCTCGGGGCAGGTCACCACGGCGAAGGCAGGCTGCGGCACGCCGCGCTCAGCGAGAGAGCGGCGAGTCGCGATCTTGCTACTGCACCGTTCGGCGACCGCCAGTCCGTTACCGGGGAGACCGAGTGCATCAATTACCGCGCCGACGGTCGGCACGCCGATGTCGCTCTGCATCGTCATCGCACCGGTAATCCCGTACGCGCGGGCAGCGGCGACGACGCCATCCCGATCGAGCACGTCAATTGGCAGCGCCACATCGGCAAGCGACATGCCCAGCGCCTGCGGATCACGGTCGACTACCAGCGTTCGTACCCCGAGCTTCCGCGCCGTATGAATCGCGGGCAACTGGCCGAACCCACCACCGACAATCAGTAGCGTGTCTGTCATCACGGCAGCCACTCCGGAAAATCGGACAGGCCGGGCACGCGCATCTCCGCGTCAGAGAACCAATATCGTCTCGCCAGCGCCATCATGTCAGTCACGCGCCCCGATTCCGGCGGCCTTGTCGGCCGCGCCGATCGCTCGGGCGGGCACACCAGCGATCAGCAGATTGTCGCCGAATGATTTGGTGACGACGGCTCCCGCAGCGACGAGGCACCCCTCACCGATGCTCACGCCTGCGGTGATGCATGCATGCGCCGCAATCCAGCTTCCGCGCCCGACGATGATCCCGTCCATCTCGGACCCGCCAAAGCGATATGAATTCCCTTTGCGTAGATGATTGGCGGCGGTGATCGACACATGATTCCCGATCAACACCTCATCCTCGAGCCTGATAGGACCATTGCCGAGATAGGAACCGAAGCCGACATAGACGTCATCACCGACCTCCAGCAGGTCCGGCGAGTAGATATAGGCCTGCTCAGCGACTTTGAAATTGCGCCCATGCCGAGCCAGGAACGGCTCATGCAGTTTGCCTCGGTCGCGATCCCCGCGTGCTCCATGCGGTGTCGTCAAAATCCGCAACTTGAACCACAGGCTGCTTCTATTCACCATGTCAGATCGCCTCATCCAGAATTTGAGCGACGCGCCGCGCGCCCTGACCATCCACCAGCTGTGCCGCCCGTTTTCCCATGCGGTCGCGAGCGTCCGCCCACCGGCACAAGGCGGCGAAGCAGTCGGTCAGCCGCTGGTCCATTAGCGCCGCCATCGGTCCGAGGAAGATCGCCGCTCCCTGCTTTTCCCACGCGGCCGCTTCGAGTTGGTTGTCGCTGACCGCCAGGATCAGCATCGCCACGCCGCAGGCTGCGAGCTCGTAGGTCAGCGTACCACCTGAGGTGACAGCGATATCGCTGGCTTGCATGATTTCGATCAGATTGGGCGGATCAATCAGGAACGTCACTCGTCCATCGCCGACTGTTCGCAACCAGTCGACCAGAGCCGCATTGTTCGGATTGTGCACCCCCGACACAACAACGAAGCGCATATCAGGTGGTGCTGCTGTCAACAAAGGTGGGAAAGTCCGTTGGATCGCCCCCCGATCGTCACCCGCGCCGAACGCGAGCATCACCTGGCGTGCTGTCCCACCCTTTCGCCGACGGGCGGCAGCACGACCGAATTCAGCGCGTAGCAGTGCGTATCGTGGCCCCAGTAATAAGCGCGTGGCGCTATTGCGTAGCATACCTGCGTAATCTGCCGATGAAACGGCCGGATTGGCGTGAAGCACGAGGTCGCTCCAGATGGACTGACCATTGGGCGATTGGAACTGTAGCCAACGCAAGCCTTCATGCCGGAGGACGCCTTGATAGGTTTCATCAACGCGATAGTCATCAATGACCAGCATCCGCGATCCGATTTTACGAGCGAAACCGGATAGCATCGATGCGTCCGCTTTAGAGTCGCGGTCGGCCGGCATCTCGAACCAGTTCGCAAAGAGTTGTTTATCACTGGCCTGTCTCGCAGCATGGTTTGGACCAGCCATTGACACCGCGATACCTTCACTGGCCAATGCCGCCGCCAGTGCCCGGCACCGGGCCAGGTGACCGAAACCGGTCGTTGCATCGGCGCTGCAACGAAACAGGATCACGCCGCCGGAGCCTCATCCATCAGAGACAGTGCCCGGAACAGGGATTCTGCGCGTAGCCAATCATCCGGCGTATCGATGTCCTGAACGCGATGGGGCGGCAGAACAAAGGGTCGCGCTGTCACCGAAACCGTATCGTGTCCGTCGAGGAAGGCGCGCGCGCGTCCCCAGTAGAATTGCCCGGCATCGTGAAAGGCTGCTTCGAGATCCTGCGAGCGTGCTTGCTTATGTTGCGGCCAGAGCCATTCGGCGCCGCCATTGGGGAGCAGCCGAAATGCACGTTGGATGGGATAGGCGTAGGCTGCACAGGAAAAGACGAAATCAGCATTCGAGCTCTCGAGACGGTTACAGGCATCCGCCAGGACCGATCCGGTGAGAAAGGGCGCGGTCGCGTAGATGCAGCAAACGCTATCAGCCATGTTGCCGAGCCGTTCTGCCATTTCGCGGATTGCATGAATAATCACCGGACGTGTCGACGTCTGATCGTCTGCAAGCGCATCCGGGCGCCGAAATGGGGTCTCCGCGCCATAATGCCGGGCTAGGTCGGCGACTTCTTCATCGTCGGTTGACACGATTACGTGGTCGAAACAGCCGCTGTCCCGGGCCGCTTCAATCGAATAGGCGATCATCGGCTTGCCGCAGAATGGCCGGATGTTCTTGCGCGGAATACGCTTGCTGCCGCCACGCGCTGGAATCACGGCCAGCCTCATGCCTGCAGCGCCTCGCGCAACGCGGCGATCACCTGATCCTGCTGCGCTTCTGTCATCGCTGGAAAAAGCGGCAGACTGATCGCTGCGCTGTAATAGGCTTCGGCGACGGGAAAATCGCCCGATCGAAATCCTAGTCGTCTGTAATAGGGCTGGGTGTGAACCGGAATATAATGGACATTCACGCCGACACCGGCATCCCTCAGCGCCAGAAAAGCGTCGTTGCGCACAGCCGCCGGCACCAGAATGACATAGAGGTGGAAGGCCGAATATACATCCGCGGCGCGCCAGGGCGTAGTGACAGGCAGGTCGGCTAGCAATGCATCGTACCGAGCTGCCAGCACATGACGCCGGGCGACATGCGCGTCGAGTTGCGTCATTTGACTGACCCCAAGCGCGGCTTGCATGTCGGTCATTCGGTAGTTGAAGCCAAGATCGATCTGTTCGTAAAACCATGGGCCGTCCGGATCCCGATCCATCAATGCAGGATCCCGAATGATGCCGTGACTACGCAAGACGGACATGCGATCGGCGAGATAATCGCAATTGGTCAGGGCCATCCCGCCTTCCGCAGTGGTGATGATCTTGACCGGGTGAAAGCTGAACACAGCGATATCGCTGTAATCGCAAGCGCCGACCGGGCGGCTGCCGTATTGTCCCCCGATGGCATGAGAAGCATCCTCGATAATGCTGAAGCCATAACGCGCCGCAAGCGCGCCGATAGCCGCCATGTCGCAAGACTGACCGCACATGTGGACCGCGACCACGATCTTGGGCAGCCGCCCCTCGCGCTCGGCCTTCTCGAGCTTTCTCTCGAGCGCCGTGGGGCATAGATTGTAAGTGTTCGGGTCGATATCGACGAAATCCACCCGGGCCCCACAATAAAGCGCACAATTCGCCGACGCCACGAAGGTGATCGGGCTGGTCCACAACAGATCATTCCGTCCCAGACCAAGTGCCAAACAGGCAATGTGCAAGGCTGAGGTAGCGCTGTTCACCGCCACGGCATGGCGGGCTCCGCAATAGGCGGAAACCGCGCGCTCGAAGCGAGGAACCATCGGTCCCTGGGTTAGCCAGTCCGACCGCAGAACATCAACGACGGCCGCGATGTCGGCGTCGGTAATCGACTGACGACCATAGGGTATCATACGCTGGCGGCCACCAACGGGCTCTTGGAACTCAGGGGCCCTGCACTGACGTGCTGACCAATCAACCTACGCAGCGCTTCCACCGAAAGGAAATCGGTATTGGTGGCGCTACTATAGGCGAAGCCTTCCGGCACCGGTACGCCCCCCATATCCCGGCAATAGGCCTCAACGGCACGGCTGCTACCCGATGGCAAAATCGCGAAATAATCGCCAAGATCCACGGTATAGGGGCTATCACTGGAGGTGATCATTTCCTCGTGCAGCTTTTCGCCGGGACGAATGCCGACCACCTCCTGTCGGCATTCGGGATCAATGGCCGAAGCGACGTCCGTGATGCGATAGCTCGGGATCTTCGGCACGAAGATTTCACCGCCACGCGCATGCTCCAGCGCCCACAGGACCATCTCGACCCCTTCCTCAAGGCTGATGTTGAACCGCGTCATCGCTGGATCGGTGATTGGCAAGGTGCCGGTAGCGCAGCGCTGGAGGAAGAAGGGAATCACCGAGCCGCGGCTGCCCATGACATTGCCGTAGCGCACGACGCTGAACCTCAGGTCACGGCTGCCTTTGACGTTCTGAGCCGCGGTAAACAATTTATCCGAACACAGCTTGGTCGCACCATAAAGATTGACCGGCGCGGCCGCCTTATCGGTCGACAGGGCCACGACTCGCTGGACCCCAGTGTCGAGACAGGCTTCGATCAGGTTCTGCGCTCCCAGAATGTTGGTCTTGATGCACTCGAACGGATTGTATTCCGCCGCGGGCACCTGCTTGAGCGCAGCGGCGTGAATGACCGTATCAACATCCTCTAGCGCTCGGCGCAGGCGATCCGCGTCGCGAATGTCGCCGATGAAGTAGCGTATTGCAGGATGACGTGCTTCAGGAAACCGCTGCGCCATTTCAAACTGCTTGAGTTCGTCGCGGCTGAATACGACAAGCCGCCTGATCCCCGGAAAGCGATCGAGCACGGTTTCGACGAAAGCATTGCCGAAGGATCCTGTACCCCCTGTAACGAGGACAGATCGCCCATTTAACATCTGCGATTCCTTTACGAATTTTGATTTACGAGTTGGCGATGTCGCCGGGAAGAATTGCAGGGCGGCAGGCGATGACAGGCCCGCACGCCGCAAAATCGATCATTCGGTCACAATTGCTGAGTGTTGACAGCCGGTGAGCGATCATCAGCACCGTGATGTGGCCGCCGAGCGCCTCGATTGATCGGACAACGGCCGCCTCGGTCGCGTCATCCAGAGCGCTGGTCGCCTCATCGAGAACGAGCACGTCGACATCCTTGTAAAGGGCCCGTGCCAGGCCGAGCCGCTGTCGCTGTCCGCCCGACAGCCGCACGCCGCGCTCCCCGACCGCAGTCAAATACTGATCAGGTAATGCCTCGATGAATTCCTTCGCCTGCGCCATCGTCGCAGCCTTCCGGACGCGCGCCATATCAATGGCGTCGGGAGGGACACCGAAAGCAATATTCTCGGCAATGCTGGTGTCGGACAGGAAGATGCTTTGGGGAACATGCGCGATACGTTCCTGCCAATGCCGGCAATTGCGCTGATCTAAGCGATTGCCGTCGACAAGGATCGCGCCCTCGGTCGGCTCGAGCAATCCCATCACAAGATCGACCAGAGTGCTCTTGCCAGAGCCTGTCCGCCCGGCAATGCCGACGCGGCTACCGCGCGGAATTGTAAGATTTACCTCATCGAGTACCGGCACACCGTCTGCGGAGTAGCGGAACACAACATCGCGCAGCTCGATCAACGGGACATTGGCGACAGGTACTGCCGTCGCGGCGATGGATGGATTCCTTGCGATTGGCATCGGCAAGGTTGCGAGTTGCAGCACATCCTCCAGCTGAGCGCGCGTGCTGCTGACCTGCGACCAGGAGAGATAGAGGATTTGCGCCTGCGGCAGCAGCCGCTGTGCGCCAATAGCCAAGGCGCCGAGTAGCGGGATCGCGCCCAGCAGCCCACCCTGCCGCTGACTTAACCAATAGGCGAGTGCGACAATGCACACCATGCCCGCCGCCTCGACCAAATAGCGCGGTGCATTCCCACACAGATTGATCCGAGCTTGCGCATTGCGCATCGTGCGATCGAAGCCCGCAAAACGCCGATGGTAGATGGGTTGAACCCCATCGAGCAGCACGTCGCGAATACCCCCGAGCCCTTCCTGTACGGCCTTCACCCGCTGCGTTGCATTGTCAGCGACCGTGCGTCCATAAGCCCGGATCCGGCGCCGAATGATCACTGTGCTGACCCCGTAGAGGAAGCCCATGGACGCCATAGCCGCGATGGCGACCCGCGCATCAATGGCAAGCAACATCACAGCAATGCCAGCCGAAACCAGCGCCGCCACGCCGCCCTGCATCATCGGATTAATGATGCCGGTCACGACCTCGTTGACCTTCGAGATGCCCGACAGGATCTCGCTGCTATTGCGGCCTACGTGCCAGCTATAGGGCTGGTACAGCGTGCGCCGATAGACTTCACTCCCCAGATCAGCGCCCAAGCCGTAGGTGAACCGAAAGCCGCTCCACAACACGAAGATTCGCACCCCCGCCGCGCTTAATGCGACGGCCGCGAACAGCAACGAAGCCGTCTCCACGGTGAGACTGATCGACATACCGGGCAGCGGGAACGCACCCGCATGCGCGCCGGCCAGGAGCGCCAGGAACGGCAAGACCGCACCAAGTGTGGCCATCTCCGCCAAGGCACCAATCAGCATCAGCCCGATCAGCGCAACCAACTGAAGCTTCCGACGCCGGGTCATGAGGCCGATCAGCTTGCGCAGACTCTGCCAAAGCGGTGCGGCCGGTTGGGGCGATCGTTCCATCATTTGGATATCAATAATCGCGAGAAATCAGAGCCGCAGATCAACGGCATCACGGGACAGCACATATTTCAGATCATAGAGAACGTGATCGCGCTTACCGAGCGCACGAGTTGCAGCAGCACCCATCGCGCGAAATTCATCATGGCCGACGGCGATAACAATCGCGTCATAGCTAGCGGGCGCCAGTACCGAGGTCAGCGACACGCCGTATTCCCGACTAGCTTCAGCCGCATCAACCCAAGGATCGTGCACGTCCACAGCGCAGCCGAACTGGCGCAACTCATCAATGATGTCGATGACCCGGCTGTTGCGCAGATCCGGACAGTTCTCCTTGAAGGCAAGCCCCAAAACCAGCACTCGCGCACCGGCTATTTGAATGCGGCGTGCGATCATCGCCTTCATTAATTGGGCTACGACATACCGGCCCATGCCATCGTTCAGTCGCCGGCCGGCCAAGATCATATCTGGATGATAGCCGATCGCCTCTGCCTTGTGGGTCAAGTAATAGGGATCGACACCAATGCAGTGGCCGCCAACAAGACCTGGCCGAAATGGCAAAAAATTCCATTTCGTCCCGGCAGCGTCCAACACCGCCTGCGTGTCTATGCCCAGACGATTGAAAATTATCGCAAGCTCATTGATCAACGCAATGTTGATATCGCGCTGCGTATTCTCGATTACCTTCGCCGCCTCCGCAACCCGGATCGACTCCGCCTTGTATGTACCGACAGTGACGATCTCATTATAGAGAGCGTCGATCATATCGGCGATTTCGGGCGTCGACCCGGCTGTCACCTTGCAGACTGTTTGAAGCGTATGGGTTTTGTCGCCAGGGTTGATCCGTTCTGGACTGTAACCGACGAAAAAGCCTTCGTTAAAGCGCAAGCCCGAGGCGTGCTCGAGCAAGGGCACGCATTCCTCCTCGGTGCATCCCGGATACACAGTGGATTCGTAGATTACCACATCCCCTTGCTTCAGCATTCCACCCACAATTGTCGATGCTTTGCGCAGCGCCCCAAGATCGGGTTGGCGATGTGTATCGATTGGCGTCGGGACAGTGACGATGAAGACGCGACAATCGCAAAGATCCTTCATGTCGTCTGTAAGCGAAAGATGGCGCGCCTGTGCAAGATCCTCCGGTCCGACCTCCAATGTCTCGTCCCGTCCCTGTCGCAGCGCCGCAATCCGGTCCGCGTTAATATCAAAACCGACGACCGGCCGCTTTCTGCCGAATGCCACTGCCAACGGCAGTCCGACATAGCCGAGCCCGATCACCGCGATCTTCATCGCGTTGTCATCGTTCAACATGTTGATCAATGAGCCTTTATTTGCCGTAGTAGTCGCGGAACCACGCCACGAAATTGCGGACCCCGTCACGGATGTCCGTGCTCGGCCGATAACCGGTTAACCGCTGCAACAGCCCCGCATCCGCCCAGGTGGCTGGCACATCGCCTTTCTGCATCGGCATGTAATTGCGGACAGCGGGCATTTTGAGTTCATCCTCGATCGCATCGATGAAATCGAGCAGCCGGATCTTCTCTGAATTGCCGATATTGACGACGCGGAATGGTGCGGCCGGACTTAAAGAGTCATTATCAGGCACAGCATCATGCCGGGTCGGCCGCTCAGGCACTGCATCGATGAGCAGCCTGATGGCCTGCACCAGATCATCCACATAGGTGAAGTCTCGGTACATCTCACCATGATTGTAGATGTCAATCGGCCGTCCATCGAGGATCGCATCGACGAACTTGAACAAGGCGAGATCGGGCCGACCCCAGGGTCCGTAGACCGTGAAGAAGCGAAACATAGTCGTCGGCAGCGCCCACAGGTGGGCATAAGCGTGCGCCATCGACTCGTTGGCTTTTTTTGTCGCCGCGTAGATCGTGAGTTGCGTGTCAGCTTTCTCTGTCTCGCGGAACGGCATCTCCTCGTTTGCGCCATAGACCGACGAAGTGGAGGCCATGAGCAGGTGGCGGACCCCATGGCGCCGTGCCGCTTCCATTACATTGAATGTCCCTATCACGTTTGAATCGAGATAAGCGCGCGGCTTTTCGAGACTGTAGCGCACACCCGCCTGCGCCGCGAGATGGACGACAATGTCCGGCTCGAACGCATCGACAGCATTATCCAGCTGATGCTGGTCCTCGAGCATGGCTTCTACGGCCTGAAAGGCAGCGTACCGCGCCAAACGTTGATGTCGCTCCTGCTTGAGGCGAACGTCGTAATAGTCCGTCATGCCGTCATAGCCGCAGACTGCAAATCCTTCAGCCAAGAGCAATTCGGCAAGATGGTAACCGATAAACCCGGCCGTTCCGGTAACGAATATTTTCATGAACTCATTATCACCGAATAATAGCGCCGCCGCGCTTTACCAATAGGACCAACCGCCGGTCAGAAGCACGTGTAAGCCGAGCAGACAGTTGGTGGTTCCATGCGCGAGGACAGCACCACCGAGTCCTGCCCTCGTGTACCGCAGCCAGCCGTAGATGAGGCCGGCTGTGATCGCCGCAATGACGTTCTGGTGCAGCAGGCCAAAGACGATGGCAGGCAAAATAACCGCTGCACCAATCGCACCGATCTCGCCTAGCTGATCCCGCGTCCATTGCCGGACAATCGCAGCCATGCCGCCCCGGAATGCCAGCTCCTCAACCAACGGCACCACAAGCGTCGCACCGAGCATCCGGAGTCCAATCCAGGCCACCGCCAGCGCAACCGGCGCGGCGTTCAACGCGCCCTGCATCTCCAATTCGCGATCATGGTCGCGCGAGACAAGGGTGATCCAAAGGAGATAGCACGCGATGCCTGCAACCACAGGAAGCGCTGGCCTCGTCCCGGCAAGCAAGCCCAGCCACCCGCGCCAGCGCACCGCTACCATAAGGGCAGCCACTCCGACGGGTAGCGGATAGAGCCAGTTGATCTCCGAGGCCGTTACCCCCACCGCGAGCGACAGAGCCAACATCACAACCAGCGGACGGATGAGACCAAGGTTGCGGGCAAGCTCGCTCACGACTGCCGGTGAATTCCGGGCCGCTGATCCCGCAACCGATGCGCTGTTTGGCGCCCGGAAATATCGTGTGCGCATGAGGCCCGCGGCGAGCGCTGTCACTATCAGCAATGCCAAGGCGCCGAAATTCGAATGGAAGCCGTTCGCGGCAATACCCGGGGCGCCATGCGCGCCTATATATAGCAATGTCGCGATCCGGAAGGCATTCAGCAGAAAGATCGCGATACCGGCCATCAGCAATACGATCAGGCACCGCGGGACATTGAGCATGTGACGATTGAGGTAAAGATAGATCGAGAGAAACAACCAACTCGACAACACGCCCTGATAGCCGGCGCAGGAGGGCGCGATCCGCACCTGGAAATCGGCCAGACTTACCAGTGGATAGCCATCGGTCCCCATGACTGTGTGGCTCTGCCCGGAGCCAACCGCGTGCAGCATCGAAAATGACAGCGATAACGTCGCATTCTGTAGCACCTCATGCGCCGCCGCCAGCGTCCCGTCCCTGACCAGGAAATTGATGAGATTCCCGGGATAAGGAATCAAGAGCAGCAGCGCGAGCCCGGCGAACATCGCCAGATTTGCCGCGCGCGAAATATTGACCCTGTCGGGCACCATCTCGATGCGCCTCATTTCGGCAGCACCATCAGGCCCAGTCCGAGCTGCGCGACGCAACACAGCAACATCAACCCCGCCTGAATACGTAGACCAACAGCCGCGTCGAGGCGACGCCACATCCAAGCCGCCAGGCTACCGATCAACACTCCGGCAATCGACAAACCGGCGATGATCTTGGGGTCCAGCGCTCGCGCTGCAGCGACAAGGGCAAACAATCCGAAGGCTATGGCAGCAAACGTTATGACGGGCCAGACAGCCTGACTTGGTCGATGCCGCGCAGCGTCTAGCATTCCGATCATGGTTGGAATTGGCGCAATCGCCAGCACCAAGATCAGGACGATCGCCACCCGATCGCCACTGCGCATCCACCAATCGGGCATGAGTGAATGCGCGATGATGGCCAATCTCGATCTACCGCTCTGGGCACGAGCCCCTTCGTCCGGATTGCGTGACGCCGCCTCGTTTTGACGGGGTGGATCGGTGAACTGAGCGGAAGCGACCAAGCGGTCCAAAATCTGCGCACGCTGTCGTTCGACATGTTGCCGGACCAACGCCGCGGCAATTTGGTTCTTCATCAGGTTCGCATCGATCGGATCAGCGAAACGCTGCTGCAGGATGAGGACGTCGAGCGCGTTATTCGCTTCAGTCATGCTGACCTTGGTGCCCTTCTCCCGCATTCCATCGAAACGCGTTTCCAGCACCGGATCGAGCTGTTCGGTGCTCCGGACAAGTGATGCAGCTTGCAGTTGCACACCTGCCTGGGTCAGGCCGAGCTTGAGCTCGTTGAGCTTCGCCGGTGTAACGTTTGCCAGGCCTGCAAACGATCGGATCAGATTGATTGCTGCACTCTTTTGTGAGGCATCGTTCCACCGGATTCGCAGGTGCTGGTAGCGAAAGGTCTCGCGTCCAGCGAACATTTGCGGGTTCTGCTCAGCGAAGCGCTGAATCTCCGCATCGGTCGGCCGGTAGCTGTCGAGCCTATCTCGCACATAATAATCGAGCATGACCTGGCGCCGGGTGTCGGCAAGAGTTCGGGCAAGCGGCGCCGGCAAGGCGCCTTGCTGATCGAGACGTTGCTCTGCGGCCACTTCGGCGGCCATCAATCTGGTCATCCTCTCGCGCTCACGCGGTGATACGCTAGTGGGATCGATGCCGGCCGCGACCAACCGGCGGCTGAGATCATCGCGCGAGATACTGCTGTCGCCTATCCGCGCCACCACGTCGCCAGTCACGCTGTCATCCGCCAGCAGCGGTACTACACCGGCCGAAGCGAATAGCACCACCGCGCAAGCAGCCAGCATCCGAACCAAGCCAATCCTGGCAGACGTTCTTTTTGCCGGTCGGACGATTGTCCGGCAAATGGCGGGCAGCATCACGCTGAAGGCCGTGTCATCGTCAGATCGCTGATGGACATTTCACCCATCGAATACGCGGTGCTTGTAAGCACAAACTGCATCTCCACAGCGTCGCAGCCCCCCGGCACTACGATGGCGAAATCATAGCGCCGCCTCGCGCTGCTCGGCTCCACGTCGCCATGCCAGATTGGGGATCGCGCATCGTTGCTCTTGAGGCAGTACCAATCCCAGCCTGCGGCGAAGATCGGCTTGCGCTGGGAAAAGTCTGCCTTGAATCCGAAGCTATAGTGCCCCGGCTGCAGCATCATGACGCGATGAAGCGAGACGACCTGTCGGTCCGGAGAGACGCGCATGCGCACCTGGCCATTACCATCGTAGCTGGCGAAGGCTCCATTGCGACGCGCGAGTTCCCAGGTCAGCGGACGAAGTGCCCGATCGGTCGATTGATCGCTGATCGCCATGTTGGTGAGTCCAGAGTGATCGGTAGCGGCCATGCGATCCGCGAGCGTAACCGCTGCGGGGAATTCACCTTCTTTGACCAGGCGCTGCAGCAGGCGGGACGCGATCTGACGGAATTCGTCTTCTTCCAACATATCCGAATTAATGAGGAGTGGGACTATGTCGCGTGCCGTCGGCATCGGCTCATGAACGGCGACATTCGACAGAAAGGAGATCACCCAGGGCACCGATCTATGAATGTAAGGAATCAGCGCTGACTGCACTTCCGAATAGCGAAGTGCCTTCGCGATCACCGGGAAAAACTGATCTCGGATGAACGGGTGCACCGCCAACAACGCGTCGTAGTGAGCAATCGCCCCCGGCACATCGCCATGCTCCACCGCATCCTGGACGAGCCATATCTCAGTTCCCAAATCTCGCCGTGACAATCGGTCCGACAACCGAATCAGATGTCGGGCAGACGCCGCATCGCCCTTCTGCTCTGCGGCGAGGCCAGCAAGACGCAGGAGTGGGGCATTGAGTGCATCGGCTCCAAGTGCACGCCGCAGAGCCGAATTGCCGGGCAAACTAATGTCGCCGTTCGCTGCTCGGCTGTCAGTCAACACGGCCAGTGCGACAGGATCCCAAGCGCGCAATCGCAGTGCGGTTTCAGATTCCTGAACTCGATGGACCATTACGACAGTGTCGCGCGCGGCGGTCAGGGCAGCGCCGATCGTCGCAACGATCAGGATCATTCCAGCCACGCGACGCCGAGCACCACCACGCTGAAGAAATTGCCCAACAGTTGCTAACGGCACAGCCATCGGCTCAGGCGCTGTCACTCGATTTGCCGTAGCCGTAGAGGTATTCGTCGTAGCGAGACGGCAATTTTGTCAAGATTGCACCGATCAGGTCTGCTCGCGCCGAGAGCAGCCTTTTGATCGAAGTGCGAATGCCACCCACGGCCGTGCCATAAGTCTCGATCACCAGCACGGTTGCACGGGTCGTACTTGCCAGCCATGCGCTGTCGGCAAGACCGAGCATTGGTGGTGTATCGATGATCACATGATCGTAATGTTGTTCGCAATCTGCCAGAAAGCGCGAAAGATCAGCTTGTGTGAGCAGTTCGGCGGCGCTGTTCGGGATTGCGCCGGATGGCAGGAAGCTCAGGCCTTCATAATCGGTTGGCATCACCGCGTCGCGCCAGTCTGTCTCGCCTTCGAAATAGTTCGACAGCCCCATTTCGTTCGATACGTTCGCGAACTTATGGATGGATGGCGATCGCATATCAGCGTCGATTAGCAGCACCCGTTTCCCGGTTCGACTGAGCACAAGGCCTAGTGCCCAGACGGTGACGCTCTTACCCTCGCCGGACCTTGTACTCGCTACTGTAACGCTCTTCGGAAATCCTCCCGGGGCTGCGAAGGCAAGCGACGAACAGGCATTAAGGTAGGCTTCATAGACGTCCGACTGGCTATCCGCGAGTACATCGATAACATCGCCCTTTGCGAGCAGCGGCACGCTTCCGACAACCGGCAGGTCGAACAAGTGCTCGACCTCCGAGGATTCATGGACACCTTCGTCAATCTGCTCGAGGCCAATGATGGCAATCGCGGACAGGACTACGCCGATCGCCAGCGCTACCGTCAAGTTGAACGGCAGATTGGGTGAG
>Ga0265293_10003985_pt1 | contig 26629 bp, 26 predicted proteins | sample Munlanlewell138R_FD_192505 | JGI IMG/M metagenome (GOLD analysis project Ga0265293, IMG submission 192505) | Leachate microbial communities from a municipal landfill in Southern Ontario, Canada - Leachate well 138R | ecosystem: Engineered > Solid waste > Landfill > Unclassified | place: Canada...
CGTTCCCGATCCAGTCGGGTAGGCGAGCGTATAGCACCAAAAGGCAGAAGAGGATGGGAGAGTTCTGCATCCGGTGACGGGAACGCCGCAAGGCGGGATCGTTTCGCCGGTGCTGGCGAACATCTATCTGCACTACGCTTTGGATCTGTGGTTTGAGAAGGCGGTGGCCCCCAAATGTCGGGGCGCGAGGTGCATCATCCGCGACGCCGACGATTGTGTCTGTGCGTTTCAGTATGAGGACGACGCACGGCGGTTCGAAAGCGAACTGGCACCCAGACTGGCCAAGTTCGGACTGGAGGTCGCGAGGGAGAAGACCCGGACGCTCCGTTTCAGCCGCTTTGGCGGCCAGGAGAACGGGACCTTCTGTTTTCTGGGGTACGAATATCGCTGGGTCGAGCGACGCAGCGGGAAACCAGGAGTCCAGCGCCGGACGGCGCCAAGGAAGAAGCAGGCCTCGATCGCCAATTTCACGGAATGGTTCACTGTACTGGATAATATCCTTGACTCCAACCATATCCTTCGTCCTTCTCATAGGTTCCTTACCTCCTCTAAAATTTCATAGAAGTGTAAACCTATTTCAGGACGGGACAACTCCTTCTGTCGTCTGTCATCTGTCCTCTGACTTCTGGTATGCTTTTTCCTGGCGGCGACGGCGCGGGGTGATTACCTTGGTGGAGCAATGCAGCCACGCAAGGGAAAGCCATAATGTTTCTGCCCACAACAAGAGAGGAAATGAACCGGCTCGGCTGGGACCGGCTCGACGTCATTCTGGTGACCGGGGACGCGTACATCGACTCCCCGTTCATCGGCGTGGCCGTCATCGGCAAGGTGCTCCTCGATGCCGGGTACCGGGTGGGGATCATTGCCCAGCCGGAAACGGAGACGGGCGACGATATCGCCAGGCTGGGCGAACCCCTGCTGTTCTGGGGCGTAACCGGGGGGAGCATCGACTCCATGGTCGCCAATCGGACCGCCGCCGGCAAGCGGCGCCGGACCGATGATTACACCCCGGGCGGGATAAACAACCGGCGTCCTGACCGGGCTGTCCTGGTGTACGCCAACCTGATCCGGAGCCGCTGGAAAAAGACCTGCCCCATTGTCCTTGGAGGCATCGAGGCCAGTCTGCGGCGCATAGCCCACTACGATTTCTGGTCCGACCGCGTGCGGCGGTCGATCCTGTTCGATGCCAAGGCGGATTACCTGCTCTACGGCATGGCCGACAGATCGGTGCTCGAACTGGCCGGGGCGCTGGCCGCAGGCGCAGATCCCCGGATTGTCCGAGGGCTCTGTTACGCCTCCCGGGAAATGCCCGGGAGAGCCGTCGAACTGCCGCCTTTCGAGGCCGCGGCCGGGGACAGGACCGCCTTTACCGAAATGTTTCATCTGTTTTACCGGAACACCGATCCGGTGACGGCCGGAATCCTTGCCCAGAAGCAGGACGACCGCTACCTGGTGCAGAACCCGTCCCCCCTTCTTCTTTCCACGGCCGAACTGGACCATGTCCATGATCTCGACTATGAACGGAGCGCCCATCCCCATTATCTGCGGCAGGGAGAAATCAGGGCCCTGGAGACCATCCGTTTTTCCATCGCCACCCACCGGGGCTGTTACGGTGAATGCAATTTCTGCGCGATCAGCGTCCATCAGGGCCGCACCGTCCGGTGGCGCAGCAGGGAATCCATCCTCCGGGAGGCGGAGCGGATTGTTGCCCATCCTGAATTCAAGGGCACCATCCATGACGTGGGGGGCCCAACCGCCAATATGTACGCCATTGAATGCAGCAGAAAGGAACGGAAGGGAAGCTGCGCCTCCAGGCGCTGCCTGTATCCCAAGGTATGTCCGAAGATGGGGGTCGATCATGGGGCGCAGATCGAACTGCTGCGCGACCTGCGGCGGATCAAGGGGGTCCGCAAGGTCGTGGTTGCCTCGGGGATCCGCTACGATATGATTCTGGCGGACCGGACCAACGGCGTCAACTACCTGCGCGAGCTCATCCGCCATCACGTATCCGGCCAGATGAAGGTCGCCCCGGAGCACAGCGAGAAGAAGGTGCTGACCCTGATGGGCAAGCCCGGATCTGAGACCCTCCTTGCCTTCCGCGAGCTCTTTCAGCGTCTGAACGAGCGGGAAGGGCGCCGGCAGTACCTCACCTACTACATGATCGCCGCGCACCCCGGCTGCACCAGGGAAGACATGGTCCGGCTCAGGCGGTTCTGTTCGGATTCGCTCAGGCTCCTGCCCAGGCAGGTGCAGGTCTTCACCCCGACGCCCTCCACCTATTCGACCCTGATGTATTGGACCGGGCGGGACCCGTTCAGCGGCGAACCCTGTTTCGTGGAGCAATCCGTTGCCGGCCGGGAAGAGCAGAAGCAGGTGCTGACCCGGCACGGAGGCGGGACAAAAAAAGAGGCGGCCGGAACCTTTCCCCGGAAAAAAAGATCAGTCCGCCCCCGGGGACATCGCGGGGAGCGGTGAACGGGGGTTGATCGACCGACGGCCTTCTATTTTTTCATTTCCTTCATTTCCTCGACCCAGGACAGAGCGGCCGCCACCTTGGGATAGCCGATGGTGGAAATCAGCAGCAGGAGGGTATGCTCGATCTCCTCTCTGGTCGCTCCGGCCTCCAGAGCCCGCCGGGCGTGGGAGTGAACGGCTCCGGTCGAGTGCGCCGCGGCGGCCGCCAACTGGATGAGTTCCGAGGTTTTCCGGTCAATGGGTCCGGCATCGCGCAGGGTCGTTCCCAGATTTTCCAACGAGGCCATGACCGTCGGGAATTTTTTGGTCAACTTCCGGTAATGCTTGCTTGGAATTTTCTTCTCCACCATGTTTCTCTCCTTGTTGTTTCAGGCTGCCGCCGGTCGGCAGCCGCTGCATTGCGCGTGCGAAAGGCTGGGACAGTCCCGGGACCGGGCAGGCCGGAACCGGGAAATGGGGCTTCCGCATGGACCGGCCGCAAGCCGGAACGGCTGCGGCCGGTCACTTAATTATTGATTATTTCGTCAAAAAAGCAACAACAAAAAGGATGAACGGCTCGGGCCGGGGGTTCTTCCCTCCAGCTTCCGCTCAGGGCCGGGCAAAAATCTCGGCGAAGAAATCCTGCATGGCCCGCCACGACTGGGTGTCGGCCTGCCGGTCATACGCCAGGGGCAGGCCGAATTCGCTGCCGAAGCTGTCGGCATCCGGGTTGGTGAACGAATGTCTGGCGCCGGGATAATTCACAAACCGGTAGGTTGCGCCGGCGGCCTCCATTTCTTTTTTGAACCCGTCAATTTCTTCGGCCGTGACAAAGGGATCGTCCTCGCCGTTCAAGACGAGGATCGCGGCCTTCACCCGTCCCTTCTCGGCCGGACTGGAGGTGGCCAGGCTGCCGTGAAAGCTGACCACGCCGTCCAGATCAACCCCTTGTCGGGCCATTTCCAGGACAACACCGCCGCCGAAACAGTAGCCGATGGCCGCGATCTTGTCCGGGTCGACCGTCGGTTCATTTTTCAGGACCTCGATTGCGGCGATGAACCGCTCTTTGGCCACGGGCAGGTTGCTGCGGACCTCAGCCGCGAACTTTCCGGCATCCTCAGGATGGGCCGCGGTCTTCCCTTCACCGTACATGTCGACGGCCAGGGCGGTATAGCCAAGCCCGGCAAGCATCTCCGCCCGTTTGCGGGCATAGTCGTTGTGCCCCCACCATTCATGCACCACCAGGATGGCGGGACGCCTGGCGTCGACGGCGTCATCATAGGCGAGATAGCCTTTCATCTCCGTGCCGCCGGAAGAGTAGGATACTTCCCTGGTCTGCAGGGCGGCCGACGCCGTTGAACTGAAGAGCATACACAGAAACAGCAATAGGATCGGTAGTATTGTCCGGTTCATGGCATCCTCCCTTGATAAAGTTTTCCATGAATGATTCCTGTAAGGAACAGTAAGTGTGAAGCCCGGCGAAGGCAAACCAAAATCCGCTGTCCCGATGCGGGTGGCGATGCGGCGAAGGAGCCGGGACTCAGGGCGTCCGGCCAGGTCCAATGGGTTGCGCCGCCGTTGGCAACGCAGTATGGTTGTCGTGTTTTGCGGAGAGAACGACGGGCTGGCGCTGGGAAAAGAGACGGACCGCGAGCCAGTCACGGCCAAAAAAGGATACGGGCGCGGGAACGCCGAAAAGGTGCGGGCAATGGAGGAGGAAACAAGGCAATACAGGGTGATCAACAAACAACCGAATTCGAGTATGTGCCTGGTCTGCGGGCTGAAAAACGACCATGGCCTGCACGCCTCGTTTTACGAACTGGAAAACGGCGAACTCCTGGCGGTATTCCGGCCCGGCGAAAAACATCAGAGTTATCCGGGCCGGCTGCACGGGGGCATCGTGTCCACCATCCTCGATGAGACCATCGGCCGGGCAATCATGATCAACCGGCAGGGCGAGCTCTGGGGGGTTACCGTCGAAATCACTGTCCGTTTCAGGCATCCCGTGCCGCTGGGGGTGGAATTGCGGGCCATTGGCCGGATCACCAGGGACGGCCGCAGGATTTTCGAAGGCACCGGGGAGCTGCTCCTGCCGGACGGCACGGTGGCCGCCGAGGGACGGGGCAGGTATCTGAAGCAGCCGCTGGATCAGATCGCCGATTTCAATGTCGAGGAACAGGAATGGAAGGCCGTGCCGGGGCCGGACGATCCGCGGTTCGTCGAGCTCCGGAAGGGGTCAGGAGGGGAATGAGAATGCCTTGCTCCGATGCCGGCGCCCCTCCTTTGGCCTGCCTGCCTCGTTGCCGGTCAGGCCGCCTTGGGAAAATTGTCGGGCTGGGGCCGGGTCCATGAATCGCTGTCCAGGGGAGGCAGGCCCCACCTGGCCCGGGCCCTGTCGCACCGTTCGTTGGCCTGGCCGTTTTCGAACGAGGGGATGAAGTTGCGGCAGACCGAGGCGCGGCGGGCATAGATCGCGCAGTAGACGTTGTCGCCGATCACCCCCTTGAGGGCGATGCAGCGCGGATCGGAGCAGTTGGTTCCTTTCATGACCAGGTAATGGGTCTGGAGATGGTCGGTCAGCATATGCGGCACCCCGCCGGGGGTGGCGAGGTCGGATTCGGCCCAGTAGAAGGAGGCCCGGAAAAAAGCGCAACAGGCGCCGCAGGCGATGCAGGGGTTATATGCGGGCATGGGTACACCACCTCCGGATCGAAAGCAATGATTGTTGAGTTGTGTTGGGAATATGTATTCGCCGGCGGCAAAACGCAAGGGAAAAATGGGGTCCGGGGTTTGCCCTGAATTTCCGGTGCGGCCGGGAGAAGAGGGCGAATGATGCCGGTCGTTCAGACCGGTGATGAGGCCACGGCCCGGACAAAATACCGGCAGCCGTCATCCTGCCAGCCGGCGTAGCCGAGGCGGGTGTTGACATACCAGGACGTCTTCCGGGAGCGCCGGTCGCAGCTCCAGAACCACTCGCGTTCACCGGTAAAGGGAGCCGGCCCGCACTCGCTTTCCGGCAGGGTCGGGTCAGGGATCAGCGACAGCAGTTCGTTGACCGTGGGCAGGCGCCACGCCGTTATGCCGCCGAAACCGGCTCCGTTCCAGGCGGCAATGAGTCTCTCGGCCTCCGGGCGGTCCACCGGGCAGGCTGAGCCGGCCCGCTGCCACAGGAGTCGGGTGGCCTCGTCCAGCACGATATGTTCCTCCGGCGGTGCAAACATGTTGCGGATATACGTGCGGGGCTGCCACAGGCTGTCGACCCCGAAAAGATTGCCGGCCCGGCCGCCGGAGGCGCGGATGGGCGTATCCCGGAGACCGTGGCGGGAGGAGGGACGCTGATCGGCGGCAATGTCCCGGCAGATCCTCCGACTGTGTTTTTGCCGGTGCAGCTCCAGGGTCATGAGGGCGGCGGCCATCTCCGCCGCGTTCTGAAATCTTCGCTCCGGCTTCCAACTGAGCGCCCGGGCGAAAAAATCATCCCAGCCCTGATCGTAGAGCGGGTTGACCAGGCTGAGCATGAAGCCCTTCATGACCGGCAATTCGCCGGTCAGCAGACGGTAGAGCAGCACCCCGGCTGAAAAGAGATCGGAGCGCTCGTCGGCCCGGTCCGGGTCGGCGGCCTGTTCCGGCGCCGCGTAATAGGGCGTGCCGACCCGCATGCCCGGAGCGGAGGGGCCGCTCCCTTCTTCCATGTCCAGGGACATGCCGAAGTCGCAGATCTTGATGGTGTTTTCATCCGTCACCAGCATGTTCTGCGGTTTGATGTCCCGGTGCACGACCCCGGCTGAATGCATGCAGTCCAGCCCGTCAAGAATCTGGGCGCCCCAGGCCAGGACCTTGTCGGGCGGGATGCGGCGGGTGGGCGATTCCAGGGTGAATTTTTCGTCGATCATCATCCCGAGATTGGCGCAGTAATACTCCATGGTATAAAAGGGGTTTTTCCCGTCATAATCGAAGTCCCGGATATCGGCGATGTGCGGATGGCGCAGGCGGGCCATGGTCAGCACTTCGGCGGAGAATATGTCCCGCAGGGCGGGCATGCCGAGCAGCGCCGTCAGCGGTTCGGACGGGTTGAGCAGTTTCAGGGCGACGGTCCTGTTGGTGGTCGGCATGACGGCCCGGTAGACCGTGCCCATGCCGCCGTGGCCGAGGATGCCGGTTATGGTGTAGCGTCCTATTCTGCGCCGCCGCCTCTTCCCCCGCATAGTTCCTCCCGTTCACCAGAGCAGGCGCTGGGCGTTGAAGTCGGGAAAACCAAGCCGGCGCAGTTTGTTCACGGTCCGCATCACATCGTACCTGACCGCCTTGAAGGTGACGGTGTCACGGTCGCTGTCCCAGACCAGGTACTTGGCGTGGTTGTTGATGCCGTCCCTGGGCTGGCCTACGCTGCCCGGGTTGATGATGTACCGCCTGTCCTGTTCCAGCCGGCGGAGTCCCGGTTCCACCTCCAGTCCCTGTTCGGGCGGCAGGCCTTCGACAAAGAAATTCAGGGTGTGGGTGTGGCCGTAAAAACAGAGCCGCTCCGGAAAGGCGCCGAAGATTTTTTCCAGTGCGATGACACTGGGGTAAAAAAGATAGCTGGTGGGCGACTTGGGGGGACAGCCGTGGACAAACCTGGCCCCGTTCCAGATCATGACCGGCTGGAGGCTGGCGACAGAGGCAATGCTCTCCGGGGAGAGCAGCGGCAGGGTCATTTCCAGGGATTTCCGCGGGTCCGGGTTCATGCGATGGAAATAGGCCCGGTTGAGGAGGGCGAATTCGTGGTTGCCCTGGATGGAGGCGGCCCCGCGCTCCCTCAGCCTGAGCAGCACCTCTTCCGGGTCGGGGCCGTAGCCGATATTGTCTCCCAGGGAAATGATCCGCTCGATGTTTTCGGCGTCGATATCCTCCAGCACAGCCTCCAGGGCCGCCAGATTGGCATGTATGTCTGAAATGACCGCAATGCGCACGCGTTTTCCTCTCTGCCGGCACCCGCAAGCGGGTGGCGGGATGCCTGTTGCGGACATCATACCGTAAATATTGCCCGGCGTGAAGCCTGATGCGCTGTCATCCAATCAGGGGGCTCCGGAAACAGGGAAACGGGACATTGCGGGGACCCGGGCCGGAGCGGGAGGCCCGGCGGGATGGGTGCCCGGGATGAGCAGGAAAACAGCAGTTATTTTATGGGGAATATGGCATAATAATCAACAATGTCCGGGAAAGGAATACGGAAGGATAAGCGGAAGCGGAGGCTGATTCATGGGTCTGATTACGGCGGAAAATGTCCATAAGAGGTACCGGGTCGGGGAGACGGTCATTCACGCCCTCAGGGGAGTGAGCCTGACCATCGAAGGCGGGGCGTTCGTCTCCATTGTCGGCCCCTCGGGGAGCGGCAAGACCACCCTGCTCAATCTCATCGGCTGCCTGGACAGACCGAGTGAAGGAAAACTGACCGTGGCCGGCACCGATGTCGGCGGTCTCGGCCGGCGGCAGGGGGCGGACTTCCGAGGGAAGAATATCGGCTTTATTTTCCAGGACTTCAATCTCATCCCGGTGCTGACCGTCTACGAAAACATCGAATATCCCCTGCTCATGGTGCAGGATGTTCCGGCCCCGGAGCGTTCGGAGCGGGTTACGACCCTGTTGCGGGAGGTGGGAATGGAGGAGCAGAGGAACAAGCTGCCGGACCAGATCTCCGGCGGCCAGAAGCAGCGGGTGGCGGTGGCCCGGGCCCTGGTGACCAGCCCGGCCCTGGTGCTGGCCGACGAGCCCACCGCCAACCTCGATCATGACACGGCCTACCAGGTGATCGAATTGATGAAGCGGATGCGCGACACCTTCGGCACCACCTTCATCTTTTCCACCCACGACCCCAAGATCGTCGGCGAGGCCGAAGTCGTCCACACCCTGGAAGACGGGCGGCTGACCGACAGCAGAGACACACGGGAGGCAGGTCATGAGCAAGTTGGTTAAAATCGCGGTCCGCAACCTCCTGCGCTACAAGCGGCGGACCCTGCTCACCGCCTCCCTGATCACCCTCGGCGTCGTTTTCGTCCTGGTCTTCACCTCGGTGACCGGGTCGTTCAAGGCCATGATGATCGCCCAGAACACCGACTCCATGCTCGGCCACCTGCAGATCCATCGCAAGGGGTATGTGGCCTCCATCGACAACCTGCCCCTGAACCTGAACCTGAAGGGAGGCGCCATTGCCCGCCTGGAACAAATCCTGGACGCCGAACCGGAAATCGCCGCCTGGTCGCCCCGGATCAAGTTCGGGGCGATGTTCAGCACCTTTGTCGAAACCACCAACATCCGCCTGAACGGGATCGATCCCGCGCGGGAGCTCCAGGCCGTGCCGCTGCTCGCCGATCGCGTGGTGGAGGGTGAGAAGACGCTTGCCCCCGGCGGGATCTGGGTGCCTGAACTGCTGGCCCGGGGAATGAAGGTCAAGGTCGGCGACACAGTGGTGATCGTCGCCACCAACCAGGACGGCTCGGTCAACGGCCGCCAGTTCAAGGTCGCGGGCATCATGGAAAGCGCCACCGGGCCGGGGGGCAGGGACGGCTACATCCATATCGAAGACGCCGCCGAGGTGCTGCGCCTGGAGGAAAGGGGGATCAGCGAGGTCGCCGTGCGGCTCGGGGATTTCGACCGGCTTGCCGCGGTAAGCGCCAGGCTCGAGGAACTCCTGGCCGCCGAACGCAACCAGCAGGGCAAGCCGATCTTTGAAGTGCATACCTGGGAAAAGCTTTCGCCCTTTTTCAACATTGCCCGGATGATCGACGTCATGACCTTCTTCATGAAGCTGATGCTGATCGCCATCGTTCTGGTGAGCATCATGAACGTGATGATCATGGCGGTCTATGAGCGGATCCGGGAAATCGGCACCATCGCCGCCATCGGCACCCGTCCAGGCCGCATTCTCGCCATGTTCCTGCTCGAAGGATTGAGCCTGGGGGTTGTCGGGGCGGTGCTGGGCAACATGACGGGGGCGCTCATCATCGCCTTGCTCAATGGCGCCCATATAACCTACGACTTCGGCCGGCAGACCGGTCTGGTGCTCCGGGCGGCCGTCGATCCCGCCGACATGCTGGCCCTGTCGGCGATCGTCATCGTCATTTCCGTGGTCGCCAGCCTGCAGCCGGCCTTCAAGGCTTCGCGGATGGACCCCATCAAGGCGCTGCGGCACGTTTAGGAGAAACAATCATGCGCATCCTGCTGTCCCTTGCTTTTTCGCTGCTGCTTGCCCTTCCCGTCCACGCCCTGGACGGGGAGGCGCTGCTGCTGCAGATCGACCGCAACCTCAATCCCGAAACCTACGAATCGTACCGCAAGCTCGTCAATATCGAGCCGGACGGCCGGAGCAGGGAATATGTCCTGTTCACGGTGAAAAAGGGACTCGACAAGGTAGCCTCGCTGTTCATCTCCCCGGCCAGCGAAAAGGGGCGCTCCACCCTGCGGCTCGGCGACAACATGTGGCTCTACATGCCGGGAGTGGGCAGGCCGATCCGCATCACCAGCCTGCAGTCGGTGGTCGGCGGGGTCTTCAACAACAGCGATATCCTGCAGTTGGACTACGCGGCCGAGTACAACGTGGAGAAGGTTGAGGAGACCGGCGACGGCTATCTGCTCCACCTCAGGGCAAAGAGCCGCGGCGTCGCCTATGACCGGGTCCGGCTGTGGGCCGACCGGGAAGCACTGCTGCCGACCCGCATCGAGTGCCTGACCGAAACGGATATGCTGATCAAGACCCTTCATTTCCGGGAGGTCAAGGATTTCGGCGGCGGCATTGTCCGGCCCTCGATCATCGAGACCGACAGTCCCCTCTACCAGGGTTACCGTTCGATCATGATCTTCGCCGGCATCAGGGAGAGAACCCTGCCGGACGAGGTGTTCACCCAGACCTTCATGCCCAATCTGGAATCACTGCGCTGACGGAACAGGGAATGGTCGGCTGCGCGGCAGGAACCATGAGACATGGAATGGGAAAGGTGACGAAACGACCGGGGTGGCCGAGCTGGCTGCTCCCGGCTGTTTTCCTGCTCCCGGCTCTTGCCCCCGCTGCCCCGGCAGATGAATTCAGCTTCGAGGTCGCCGAGTTTGCCAGGAAGCCGTACCATATAGGCGGCTACGCGGAGCTGCGCCCGGTGCTGTTCGGCCTCGACACCGATGCGGCCTTGCACCACCTCCGGTTTTTCGATCGCGACGAGGGGGGCACCACGGCGGAATACAACGGCCGCCTGCAGTTCGAGGCAAGCCTGGAAAAAGGAATCGGCCGGCTCTTTGCCCGGGTCAACACGGACTACAGCAATTCCTATCTTGGCGAATCCGTCGAGGCCGTCTTCTACGACGGCTACCTTTCCCTCAAGCCCTCGCCGAGCCTGGTGCTGGAAGCGGGCAAGAAGAACCTGCGCTGGGGCACCGGCTATGCCTGGAATCCGGTCGCCTTTGTCGACCGGCCCAAGGACCCGGATGACCCTGAACTGAACCGCGAAGGCTTCATCGTGGCCACGGCCGAGATGATCAGGAGCCTGGCCGGCCCCCTGCAGACCTTTTCCCTGGCACCCCTGGTGCTGCCGGTGGACGGGGATGTCAACGACGACTTCGGCGAGTCCGATCATCTCAATTTCGGCGGCAGGCTCTATGTTCTGTTCCGCGATACCGACATCGATCTGCTTTTTCTGACCGGCGGCAGCCGGGGCAGCCGCTACGGCATGGACTTTGCCCGCAACCTCACGTCCAACTTCGAGGTCCATGGCGAATTCGCCCTCCTGCACGACGTTCGCAAGCGGGTCATCGATTCGGCCGGAGACATTGCCGAGCAGGAAGAGGACGCCGGGAGCTGGCTTCTCGGCCTGCGCTACCTGACCGCGGCCGAAACCACCTGGATCGCCGAGTATTATCACAACGGGGCAGGCTTCAGCCGGGAGGAAATGGAGAATTACTTCACCCTGGCCAACCGGGGGTACGAGGTTTTCCAGGCAACCGGCGACGACGGCCTGCTGCGCCGGATGCGGGACCTGGCCGAAGGCTACGGCCGTATGAACCCCATGCGCGATTATCTCTATCTCCGCGCCAGTCAGAAAGAGCCCTTCGACATCCTCTACGTCACCCCGGCCGCCACCGCCATCGTCAATCTCGCGGACGGCAGTTTTTCCCTGTCGCCCGAGATCCTCTACACCCCGGTCACCAACCTGGAGCTCCGCCTGAAGGGATCATGGCTGAACGGCGGCAGTTTGAGCGAATACGGCGAGAAACAGAATGACTGGCGGCTTGAATTGCGGCTGCGCTATTACCTGTGAATAGTGAATAGGCGGGATAAAATTGAATCGGGGCCAGGATTTCGACTACGGCTACTGCGTCATGTGCGACGAAGAGATCGCCGAAGGGCGCCTGCGCTTCGATCCCAGCGTGCTGACGTGCATTTCCTGCGCCCGGAAGGCGGAGTCGAAATAAACGGCGGGGAGCCGGGGGCGGTCCGTTTGACTTTTTTTTCCTGCCTTCCGTATAATAGAGGAACGGCCGGAGTGTTGACCCTGTATTTCCTTCTCTCTCAGGGCGACGGAGGCGGGGGCTGGGTCCCGGCATGATCGTTTGCCGATGGAGGGGTCAGGGCATGCCCGTTCGTCAATCTTCTCAGGGTTGAGAATATGTTGCGATTCCCGAAATGGCGAAGGGACGGACGACCGATAGCCATCCGCCTGTACATCCTGCTGGCGGCCGTCCTCTGCTGCAGTATGCCAATGGGCACAGTCTCGGCGGAAACGCTTACGGTCCCGGCCAATGAACTGAAGAGCCTTTTCGATCACACCATGCCGTACCGCGGGCAGACGTTCATGCTCCCGGAAACGGTGCGGGCCGACAAGCTGACGGTGTTTATTTCCCCCAGCATTTTTCAGGCATTCTCCTTTCATCTGCTGCTGACGGAGGTGGACACGGCAAACGGCCTCCATCCCACCAGGGTGCTCTTCGAGAGCGGGCCCCTGGATATCCCACGCGGGGCAAGCGATATTCTTCCGCGCACCGCCGATCTGGGCGGGATTGAATTGACGGGCGGCCAGGTTTACGCCTTCATCCTCGATATTTTTGTCACCCTGCGGGAAATCGGTCCCGACCCCGCGACTTTGTGGCAATATGCCACCCTGACGGGGATGAACCGGGAGGCAGCTTATACCGGCGGCGAGCACATCTCCCTGACGGTGGATTGCGAGGATCCGCTGACCGGACTGCCGTGCGGCGACAGGGAAAATCACTTCACCGCCTCCTGGACCGTGGAGGAGGCGGAAGACATGGGTTTTATCCTCGAGTACAATACGATCCCGATTCCCCCCCAAATACCGATTGTCCCCGCCCTGGAACTGCTGCTGCTGAAAAACAACTGATTCTGCCCCGGCCCAGCACAAGCATCTCGTCGAAATCGAAATTTCCACCGCAAAAGGGTGTTCCCCTCATCCGCCCTCCGGGCACCTTCTCCCCAAGGAGAAGGGTGTTATACAATTCTCCCTCTACCACTGGGAGAGGGTGGCCGAAGGCCGGGTGAGGGGATATCCAAACCTACAGCGAAGCTGCAAACTCCTTTCTGTCGTCTGTCCTCTGACTTCTGGCATGCTGCCAACTACCCACTGCCCGACTCCCAGCATAACCGGGAGGGCAGGAAAGAGCCGGTTGACAAAAAGGGTGGCCGGGATTATTGTGAAAATGAATTCACATAAGGAGACTTGGTGGCAGCGGAAAAATTATCCACCGATATACGCCGCGAACAGATTGTCGCGGCGGCCCTGCAGCTCATGAGCGAGAGCTCGATACGGCGGCTGACCATAACGGCCATCGCCCGGCGCATGGGCCTGGCCCCATCGGCCCTCTACCGGCATTTCCGGAACAGGGATGCCATGATGAGCGCCATCCTTGAACACATCCGGACCAGGCTGTACCGGAACATCGAGGCGGTCCGCCAGGAAAGCGACGACGCGGTGGACCGCCTGCGCGGACTGCTTGATCGGCATATCGGTCTGATCCGGAGGGAGCACGGCATCCCCAGGATTTTCTTTTCCGATGAATTATGGGGCCGGCAATCCGAGAGGCGGCGGAAAATGTTCCGGATCGTCACTGGTTATCTGGCCGAGGTGGAGGATATTGTCCGGGAAGGTCAGAGCAGAGGGACCATCAGGAGGGACCTGGACCCGGGGGCGGCGGCCGGGCTGTTTTTCGGGATCGTTCAACCGGCAATTCTGCTCTGGCACATGAGCGAGGGCAGCTTCGATATTGACGGGCACGTCGCGGCGACCTGGCCTGTTTTTGTGGAGGCCGTCACGGGAGAGGTTCATGCCGATTGTTAAAACAGCAGACCGACACGGGAGTGAGACGGTAGGTTGGGGTGAGCCCTGCGAACCCCAACAATCCCAGGCGGTTACGTTGGGGTTCGCAGGGCTCACCCCAACCTACGCGACTTCGATTTCGCTGAGAAATTCCTGCGCGATTGTTGGATCAATTGCGCGGGGAAATGTGAATTAACTTTCACTCAACAGGAGGACAAAAGACATGAAAAAGCCGGTTGTGGATGAGGAACTGTGCATCGGGTGCGGCGTCTGTGCCGAAATCTGTCCCGACGTGTTCGAAATCATAGATGAAAAATCCCATGTCATCGGGCCGCAGGGATGCGCCAACTGTGACTGCGAAGAAGCCGAGGCGTCCTGTCCCGTTGACGCCATTGAACTGGTCGAACAATAAACAGGAGGAAAAAAAATGAATGGACGAAATCTGCGCGCGGTCATGCTTGGTACGCTGTTTGTGTTGGCAACGGCGATGCTGCCTTCCGGCGAGGCGGGCGCCCATTGCGACACCCTGGAGGGCCCGGTGGTCCAGTCGGCCAGGACCGCCCTGGAAAAAGGCGATGTGACGCCGGTTCTGAAATGGGTCCGTCCGGATGACGAAGCCCAGTTGCGAAGCGCCTTCAATCGGACCCTGGCGGTTCGGGGCAAGGGCGAGGATGTGCGGGAACTTGCCGACATGTATTTCTTTGAAACCCTGGTGCGTGTTCACCGCGAGGGGGAAGGGGCTCCCTATACCGGCCTGAAGTCAGCGGACACCGTTGATCCGGCCGTGGTCCTGGCCGACCGGGCCCTGGAAAGCGGGAGTGTTGACCATCTGGCCGCTGTTCTGACCGGCGCCCTGGACAAGGGCATCCGGGAGCGGTTCCAGCAGGCGCTGCAAAGCAGCAAGCATGCCGATGACAGCGTCGACGCCGGCCGCGAGTTCGTGCACCGCTACGTGCTTTTCACCCACTATGTCGAAGGGCTGCACAGCCTGATCCAGGGAGGGGCCGCCCACCATGGCTCCGGCGAGGAAAAGGCGGAAGGGCATGGCCATTGAAATATTACCGCCCCGGGTTAACAACGCAAGAGCATAGCGGAGGTCGCAGCATGAAGACAACGGAGGGACGGAGCGGGCAGAAACCGCCGGACGCGGTACCCCCCCGGTTTGAAATTTCCGATGAGGATATCCATGAAGCCATGAAGGAAATTTCCGGCTATCTGGATATCACCGCGGCGGATTTCAGGGAGTTGTACAGGTATTCATTCCGCCACGCCCTGGACCGGCTGATCAACTCGGTCCGGGTCGGGGATATCATGACCAGGGCGGTTGTCACCGTCGAGCTCGCAACCCCGCTGCACGAGGTCGCCGACCGGATGGCCTCGGCCGGCGTTTCCGGCCTCCCCGTACTGGATGGCGCGGGGCGGGTGGCGGGAATCATCTCCGAACGTGATTTTCTCAGGCACATGGGCACGGCCGGGGCATCCTTCATGTCCATCGTCGCCGCCTGCCTCAGGGGTCAGGGATGCGCGGCCGTGGGCATCCGCAAGGGCACGGCCGCCGACATCATGAACAGCCCGGTGATTTCGGTCGGGGAAGCAGCCACCCTGGGCGAGGCGGCGGCTCTCCTGACGCAGCGCGGCATCAACCGGGTGCCGGTCCTCGGTCGGGAGGGCGAACTGCTCGGCATCCTGACCCGGAGCGACCTGGTAAAGGCCCATGTCTTCGGCTGAAGGGGAGGGTCATGGAATATTTTCGGAAAATGAGAGGGGGGGCCAAGAGCCCTCCGGCCCCGGGGCTGCAGGAAATAGCCTGGTCATGGCTGGGCGCTTTCCTGGGGATCGCCGCGGTTGCCGGCATCCATTACCACCTCCTGGCCGCCAGTGATCTGATTCTGATCATAGGCAGTTTCGGCGCCTCGGCGGTGCTGATCTACGGGGCGACCAAAAGCCCCCTGGCCCAGCCCCGGAATCTGCTGGGCGGCCATATCCTGTCGGCCCTGATCGGCGTCTTCTGCTTCCAGGTTTTTCACGGGGAAACCTGGCTGGCCGCCTCTCTTGCCGTGGCCACGGCCATCGCGGTCATGCACGCCACCAGGACTCTGCATCCGCCCGGCGGGGCCACCGCCCTGATAGCCGTCATCGGCGGGGAGCAGGTCCACTCCCTCGGTTATCTGTATGTCCTGCTGCCGGTGGCCTCGGGCGCGGCGTTGATGCTGATCGTCGCCCTGCTGGTCAACAATATCCCCAGGACCAGAAAATATCCCGAATTCTGGCTCTGACAGCGTTTTCAGCCGAACAGATTGACCAGCAACAGGCTCAGGGCCGGAAAATAGGTGATGATGATCAGGGTGGCGCCGAGCAGGGCAAGGAAGGGCAGGGTTGCGCCGTAAAGCCGGATGATCGGGCGCTCGAAGCGGTAGCTGGCCAGAAAGAGATTGAGTCCCACCGGCGGGGTGCAGTAGCCGATCTGGAGATTGGTGAGGAAAATGATGCCCAGGTGAACCAGGTTGACCTCGTAGGCCGCGGCGATGGGGACGATCAGGGGGACGATGAGCACCAGGGCCGAGAAGATGTCCAGCATGGTGCCGACCAGCAGCAGAAAGACATTGAGCAGCAGGAGAAAAGTGTACTTGCTGGAGATGTATTGCCGGATGAACTCGAAAAGCCGCATGGGGACTTCCTGGTCCACCAGGTAGTTGGTCGAGGCCATGGACGCGGCCAGGATCACCATTATCCCCCCGAACAGCATCATTGATTTGACCATGATGCCCGGCAGCTGCCGGAGTTTGATATCCCGATAGACCAAAACCTCCACGATCAGAACATAGAGGGCCGTGACCGCCGCGGCTTCTCCGGCCACCAGAAATCCGCCGTAAATGCCGCCGAGAACGATAAAGGGCAGGGGGAGCTCCCAGGCGGCCTCCCGCAGTCCGGCCGCGATCCGCCGGCCAGTTACCGCCTGCCGGCGGAACGTTCCCGGGCTGTGCAGCATGGAGTACCCCATGAGCAGCAGCAGCATCAGCAGACCGGGGAGGATGCCGGCCAGAAACAACTGGTCGATGCGCGTTTCCGAGATGACCCCGTAGAGAATGAGGGGAAGGCTGGGGGGAAACAGCAGGCCGAGGCTGCCCGAGGTGGTGATGAGCCCCAGGGAGAATTTTTCCGGGTAGTTGTCCTTGAGCAGCGCCGGAAACAGCAGGCCGCCGAGGGCGAAAATCGTCACCCCGGAAGCACCGGTAAAGGCGGTGAAGACCGCGCAGACCAGCAGGGCGACAACGGCCAGACCGCCGGGCATCCAGCCGAGCAGAAGATGCGACAGGTTGAGCATCCGCCCCGGTGTCCCGCTTTCCGACAGCATGGTGCCGGCGAAAATGAACAGGGGCAGGGACAGCAGGAGGGGCGTATCGGCAAGTCTCGACATTTCAATGATGACCGCGGAAATGTCGATTCCGGCACTGTAAAAGGAGAGCAGGGCCAGGGCGGAAATGACGATGAACAGAGGGCTGCCCGCCAGGGCCAGGGCCAGCGATAGAAGTTTCAGACTATTCACGGGCGGCCGCGGCGTCGCCCGCCCGCCGGTCCCGGCGGCGGAAAAGAGCCGGGAGGTCGGCCAGCAGGGCGGCAAGGAAATGGAAAGTGATCATGGCGAACGCCAGGGGAAAAATGAGGTTCCAAATCCATGACGGGACCCCCAGCAGGGACGGGGAGCCGAATAGTGCTTCATTGCGGATGAAAATGGATGCCGCCAGGGTCAGCACCGCGGCGACCGCCGCGGAAAACAGGTTGACAACCGGCTGGATCCATTTCCCCAGGGCCTCCGGGGCCAGATAGGTGATGACATCGATGGCGATGTGTTTCCCTTCGCGGGTTGCCACGACCGCCCCGATCATGCCGCTCCAGAGGACCAGGTAGCGCAGCAGGGGATCGGCCCACAGTAAACCCCCGGAAAGGAACGTGCGCAGAAAGATCTGGGTGCAGGCCAGACCGATCATGACCAGCAGCAGCAGACAGAGCAGCCCGTTTGTCAGCCCCGTCCAGGCCCTCCATAGCTTTCTGCCGGCATCCGCGACGTTCATGGAGGCTCCGATCTTCCTGCTATTTCCGCCCCGCGGTTTCAACACCGGTTCGGAATTCGTTCAGCCGCTGCATGACGGTGTCATAGACTCCGGCGGTGAAGGCCTTGTCCCGCATGAGGCTGACGGTCTCGTCCCGTCCTGTGCACAGCTTTTGTATTTCCCCGGAGGCGGGGACGGTGAAGACGACATTGTTGTCCTGCAGGACCTGCCGCGCTTCCTCATTGCTGCGTCGAGTGTCCTCGATGAGGAGGCTGAAATGCTTTTCGGCCGACTCCCTGACCAGCGCGGCGTACTCCGGCGGCAGGCGGGAAAATCGTTTCCTGTCGAGCAGCAGTGCCCCATAGGCGTAGCCGAAGGGGGTGTCGGAGATGTATTTGGCCTTGGTGAACCACTGCAGCACAATGGTGCCGTAGAGGGAGTTGTAGACCGTGTCGATCATTCCGGTCTGCAGGGAGGTAAGCACATCGGGGATCGACAGGGGAATGGGGGTTATGCCGAGGGTCCGCAGAAATGTCGCGCTGATGGGATCTCCCTCAGGAGACCAGCTTTTGCTTTTTTTCAGGTCGTCCAGGGTGGTGATCGGGAAGGTTGACATGGAATAGATGAATCCAACCTCGGTCATGGCGATCAGCTCCAGCCCTTTTTCGGCGAACGCCCTGTCGAAATGGGGGCGCAGGCCTTGCATCACCCAGTCGACTTCCTCATAGGAGCGGAAGAGAAACGGTATGCCCAGGACCCGGAAGTCGGAGACCACATGGCCGATGCCGGCCATGGTAAAGCCGCCGCCGTGGAGCTGGCCGATCTGCATTTTGCGGTACATGGCCTGATCGTCACCCATGATGCCGCCGGCATAGGATTTGAAAACGACCTCGCCGTTGCTTTTTTGTTCGACCTCCCGGGCAAAGTCCTGGAATCGCCTGGCCCAGACTGACCCGTCCGGGGCGATGGAGGCGATTTTAAAGAGATGTTCGGGCGCGGCACCGGCGGGAACGGAAAGGGCGAAGACAGCCAGCAGCCCTGACAGGAGGAGGAGAAAATTACGGCGATGCATAACAGACCTCCGGCGGTTGAAAACTGGAAGCGCGGGGGCCGCGCTTAAAATACATGGTCTATTTCTTCCAGCAGCCGCGCCGCCCGGCGCTTGGCCGCCTCGTTGGCCAGGGCGATGTCCGGCCGCTGTTCGACCGGAAAATCGATGACCTGGTTCAGAAGCCGTTCATACAGGTCCCGGTCATACATCATGCGGGCGTACGTCTGGGCATAGACCACCTGGACGGGGAGGAATTCCCCGCGGCTGACGGCAAGAGCCTTGTCAAAATGGAAACGGCTCAGATCGGGCTTTCCCCCCAGCAGAGGAGGTTTCGCCCCGTACAGTGCCCCGAGGAAGAGATGGGCTCCGCCATGATAAAATACTTCATCCAGCTCGACGACCCGGCGCATGATCTGTTCCACCCGAACGAGGTCAGCCAGGGAAGCCGGTGATCCGTCCTGGTAGTGTATCCAGGTTGCCCAGCCGTTGCCTGCCCAGAAGAGCAGGGCCACGTCGTCCTCATTCAATTCGGCCAGGGCGGACTGAACAGCCTCCGGGTCCATCGCGGCGATGGAACGGAGGGCCGGTTTGGTCGCCAGGAGGGCCAGGGCGTACTCCCTGGCCTTGGAACTGACCGTGGCCGCCCGCTCCGGCTTGCCGCAGACATCGAGGGCTGAGGCGTACGCCGAGAATCCCTGGACGGCCGCCAGCAGGAGGCGTTTGTCCATCGGCTCCCCGGCGATCATGCCGTCCAGCATCAGCAGGAAGGAGGAGGCGCCCTCGCAGACCAACTCGAGGTCGGTCTGTCGCTGCAGATTGGCCACCGTCGGCTCCATGAGGGAGTTCACCGCCATCCTGGCGCAGCCGCCCAGCAGCACCGCCGCCATCAGCAGATGCGCAAGAACCAGTTGCCCAGCTTTTCCCATGCTTTTTCCTCTCTTTTCCGGATACCGGCCGGACAAAGGGACACCGGAGGTATTCGGCCGAATGTGCCGGGGGGATCAACTCTCATCAGTATACCCGTTTTGCCGGTCGATTTCCATTGCTCGTCGGGAAAACGGCGGCCGGTTTTCACGATTTGATTCCAAGCCAGAAGGAATTACAGGTATAATAGAGTCAGATCGGATTGCCGGCCGGCTGCCTGTCGTCCTGGCGTCCCGGAAGCCGGCCGGTTGGATTCACATGTTTTTGCCCCGAAAGAATGTCGACGAAAGGGAGATGCTCCCGAAATCTGCCGGGGTGCCCAACAAGGAGATAACGATGATCGGTGCAAACCTCTTCCGGTACAAGGCATGCCCCGGGGGATCATGTGTTCCCTCCGGGCCGGCCGTGACCCTTGCCATGCTGGTTCTCCTCCTGTCCCTCGCTTTCCCCTTTGCCCGGCCGCTGTCCGCGCTGAGCGGCTCCGCGGCCCATGCCGCCGATCAGGCCGATCAGTATGAAGGGAAAAAGGCTGAAATGGTTGCCTCCCAGCTGGCCGGCAGGGGCATTGAGAACAGGGAGGTCCTGGAGGCCATGGCGGAGGTGCAGCGGCACCTTTTCGTCCCCGAGAATCTGCGCCGGCTGGCGTACGGCGATTTTCCTCTGCCCATCGGCCATGGCCAGACAATTTCCCAACCCTACATCGTGGCCTTTATGACAGAGGTCATTCGGCCGGCTCCCGGTCAGCGGGTGCTGGAAATCGGGACCGGGTCGGGTTACCAGGCGGCGGTCCTGGCCGAACTGGTTGCCGAGGTCTATACAATCGAGATTGTCCCGGAACTGGCGCAATCGGCAAATAACCGGCTGCGGCAGCTCGGCTACGCCAACGTGAAAACCAGGGAGGGAGACGGATATTACGGCTGGCCGGAGGCCGGCCCGTTCGACGCCATCGTGGTGACCGCGGCGGCGGAATTCATCCCGCCGCCCCTCCTGCAGCAGCTCAAGGAAGGGGGCTTGATGATCATTCCGGTGGGATCGCCTTTTCATGTGCAGCACCTGATGCTGGTGAACAAGGAGAAAGGGGACCGGGTCACCACCCGCAAACTCATGCCGGTCCGTTTTGTGCCGTTTCGGAGAGCTGAGTGAACCCTTCCCCGGTCCCGACCCTGCGGCTTCATTTCTCCCTTGCCCTGCTCTCCGCCGCCCTGATCGCTTTTCAGTTGGAGCAGATGCAGGCCCTGGCCATTGTGCAGTGGCACCATTTCGCCTATCTCATCATCTCTGTGGCCCTGCTCGGCTTTGGGGCGGCCGGCACCTGCATATCGCTCTTCCAGGAGACCCTGCTGCGCAACCTGCGTTTTCTTCTGCCTCTGAGCATGTTCTGCTGCGCCGTCATGATGGCCATGGCGCTGCCGGCTTCACAAGGGCTTGTTGCCGGTTTTGACATCGGCCTCCTTTTTCTCGATCCCCGGCAGTCGCTTCTGCTGTTTGCCGGGCAATTGATCTACCTGATGGTTTTTTTTCTGGGCGCCCTGCCCCTGGGGCTGGTCTTCATCCACTACAGTTCGAGGATTGGCAGTCTGTATTGCGCCAACCTGATCGGATCGGGCCTGGGCGCCGTCGCGGTCGTCGCCCTCATGTACGTTCTCCTGCCGCAGCAGCTGCCCGGGCTGACCGCCCTGCTCCCCTGGATCGCTGGACTGCTGGTCATCCAGCGGCGAAACCTTCAGCTCCTGATTGCAGGCGTCATGTCGCTGCAGTTCATCATCGTCGTTATATATTCGCCCCTGCAGCTCAGTCCATCCCAGTACAAAACCGTCAATCGGACCCTGGACCTGCCCGGGGCGAGGATCAGCGCAAGTGTCCCCAGCCCGTACGGCCTGGTGCAGGTTGTCACGGCGCCGGCCCTGCGCCATGCCCCCGGACTCAGCCTGACCTATGGGGACGAGGTCGGGGAGGCCGCCGCGGCGGTGCTGAATAACGGCGACTGGTTCGGGGCGTTGCGGACCGGAGAGAGGAAACTGCTTGACTCCACCATTGGCGCGCTCCCTTACGCCCTGGGAGGGCGGGACCGGGTCCTGGTGCTCGAGCCCGGGACCGGGGCAGATATCGCCCACGCCCTGTACAACGGGGCCGGGCGGATTACGGCCGTCGAGCCGCATCGCAGAGCAGTGGAGGCGGTGGTGGAGTGGTCCGACCGGGAGGGGTTCCAGCCTTTCACCGACCCGGCCGTGGATCTGCACTTCATGTCCCCCCGCACCTGGCTCGCCGTGGACAGGCAGCACTACGACCTGGTTACCCTGCCGGCGGTCGGCAGCTTTGGCGGCTCATCGGGACTTTTCGCCCTGCAGGAGCAGTATCTGCTGACCAGGGAGGCCTTTACGGAGATATGGCAGCGTCTCGGCCCGGACGGCGTTCTGCGGGTATCGGCCTGGCTCGATTCACCGGCCCGCAATCCCCTGCGGCTGGCGGCGACCATCGCGGAGACGCTGGATGGGGTCGGAGCCGACTTTTCCGGTCATGTGGCGGCGGTCCGGGGATGGGACATGATTACCTTTGTCGTCAAGCGCACCCCTTTCTCGCCGGAAGAGGTGGGGCTGATCCGCGGCTTCTGCGAGCGGCTGCAGTTTGACCCGCTCTTTCTGCCCGGACTTGATCCGCAGGAGCGGCAGCGGCATCATTTTTCCGCTGACAGGGATTTTCTCGACCAGCTCGACCGGGTTGTGTCTCCCCGGCGCCCTGAATTCTACAGGGACTACGAATTTACCGTCCAGCCGGTAACGGACAACCGTCCCTTTTTTTCCCAATTCCTGCGCTGGAAGAGCATGCCCCATCTTCTCCGCCTGTTCGGCGAGCGGACCACGCCCTTTCTGGAACTGGGCTATGTCCTGGTCCTGATCAGTTTCGTCCAGATGGTCCTCTCGGCCCTGCTGCTTATCCTTCTTCCCCTTTTCCGTCTGGGCCTGCCCGGGAGCAAGGGAGTGCGGGCATGGATAATTCCGTTTTTCAGCGGCCTGGGGTTGGGCTATATGTTCTTTGAAATTGTCATGATGCATGAACTGGTCCTTTTTTTCGGCCACCCCATCTTTGCGGCCGCCGCCGTGATCAGCGCACTGCTGATTTTCTCCGGGCTGGGCAGCCTCTGTTCGCAACGCTTCACCGCCGGACCAACGAACCATGCCCGGGCGGCGCTGCTGGTCTCCTTGTTTCTCCTCCTCTATTTCTTTTTTCTCCAGCCGGTCCTGAATGCGGCCATTGGTTTGGGAATGGGGTGGAAAATTTCTGTTTTTCTGGCCGTGGTCGCTCCGCCGGCATTCGCCATGGGCATGCCGTTTCCCCTGGGGCTGGCAAAACTGGGCGGATACAGCCGGAGCCAGGCCGCCTGGGCCTGGGGAATCAACGGCTGCGTTTCCGTGGTCAGCACCGGACTTGCGGCCATAATTGCCGTTGAATTCGGTTTTGCGGCGGTCATGCTGTTGGCCTGCCTTGCCTATGGCATGGCTGCCCTGGCGGGGAGACGAACGGAAAAGGGAGTGATGATCTCCTGACCGGAGGAGCATGGCGGTAATCCGGGGCCATGAAGGGAGCCGATTTGCGGTTTACGCCCCGGGCGCAACCTGTTACAATGCGGTCACTGGAGCTGTGATGTCCCGAATCAGACGCGTACTTTTCATCTATACCGATCCGTATTACCTCGTCAAGCAGGTATATCCCTACGGGCTCGACATGCTTGCGGCACGGCTCAGAGAGGACGGGGTTGCAACAAGGATCGAGTACGCCTTTCTGCCGGCCGCCGACCCGGCGGCCAACCTGGCGGCGGCTGTCGCCGATTTCACCCCCGACCTGATCGGACTGGGCATCCGCAATATCGACACCTGCATGGCCTGTGAAGACTACGGCGACCTCGAGGGCGAGGGCTTCCGGTCGTTTTTCTTCCTCCCCCGAATCCGTCAAGTGGCGGACGCGGTCCGCAAACTGCTGCCCGGCGTGCCGATGATCTGCGGCGGCGGCGGTTTCACCATGGCGCCGCGGGAGATGCTCGCCTACCTCGATGTCGGTTTCGGCATCCAGGGCGAGGGCGAGGAGCCCTTGAGCGCCTTTGTTCGCGCCTGGCCGGACCGGGAGCGGCTGGCGACAATCCCCGGGCTGGTCAGCCTGAACGGCGACGATTTCGCCGCAACCCCCAGGGAGGAGTTCATTTTTCCCCGGCTGCATGGTCCTGAGCGCGATCCGGGCTTCCGCCACGCCCTGCAATCGGCCGGTCTGCCGGTGCGGGTCAAGCGCGGCTGCAACCAGGGCTGCAGCTTCTGCGTCGAGCCGATCATTGAAGGCCGACGGTTTGTCCACCGCGATGTTCAGGAGGTGGTCGACGAACTGTGGGCCGCGGCGGACATGGACCAGGTCAACAAGGTCTTTTTCGTGGACACGGAATTCAATGTTCCGGACCTGGAATATGCCACGGCGCTTGTCACGCGCATTCTGGATGAAAATTTGCCGACGCGCTTCCGCTTCGTCTCCCAGTTCCTGCCGCGGCCGTTCACCGGCGATTTTGCGGAAATGCTGGCCAGGGCCGGCTTTTCGATAATTCTGACCTGCACCAGCTTTGCCGACGAGGTCCTCGAAGCCGCGGGAGTGTCCTACCGCGCGGCGGACATCGCCGGCACCCTCGAACTGTGCGCCGTACACGCCATCGATACCACGGTCGATCTCATTTTCGGCCTGCCCGGGGAAACCTGGGAGACGGTCGCCCGGACCATCAAGAGTATGAACGATTTGCCGCCGACCCCCCTGCGCCGCTACGAATACACCGTGGGCGGGCGCATTTATCCCGGCACGGCCCTGGCCCGGCGGGCTGCCGTTGAAGGCCCTGCGAACGTTTACGGCAGCATGACCATTGAACTGCTGGAGCCGTGCTTTTACTGCACGCCGGCCCCGCCCCTTGAACTGAAACACCATGTGGACGAACGGGTGCCCGACCCCATGCGCTTCGACAACGAGCTTTCCGAGTCCTCCAGGGCCCGCCTGGCCGTTGTCTACCTGGCTGACCGAAGGCGTTTTGACGATGCCTGCGCCGCCTTTCTTGCCCTTCCCCTGCCTGACAAATCCGCCGCCTTCGACTATTTTTTCCGCACGGCGGCCAACGCCGGCTATGTCGAGGCTGCGCGCAGCGCCGCCGAGGATTTGCGGGCGGCCATGGTCGCCTCGAACAATCCGGCCTATCTGAGCCAGGCCGGCGTCATCAATTACTACCTTGCCGTTCTGAACAACTCGGGGATGTAAAATCCGGCAGACAAGCGGAGGTAAGCAATGCCTGCGACAAACATCAAACGCCATATTCCGCTGCCCCTGGAGACCCCGGCCTGGTTCTGCGGGAACTGCGGCGCGGTTTCCCTTGATGCGAAAAACATCTGCAATCCGGCCGGGCGGCTGAAGAAGGGGGACTGGTGCGGCTCCCGGGATCTGCCGCCGCCCAGATTCTGCCGCAACCGGGTCAACAACGACAGGTACAGCTGCCGCAAATGCGGCAAGGCCGCCATCAACAAGGCGCTGCTCTGCGAACCGGAAAAAATGGCGCTGCCTGAAGAGCACGGCGGCTGAAATAATTTTCCGCCTGAAATCATACTGCCGGGACGGCTCCGCTCCTTTGCCCTGCCGGGCGTTCGGAGAAGGGGGACCGCCTTGCGTTTCCCGCTTCTCTTTTTTTCTGTAACCGGTTACCCGATTGTCCGTTTCCTTCATTTAATACCACAAGGCAGTTCCGGCCGGACCTTCATGCCTGTGGGAGTAATTTTTTCCAAAAAGGACAAGTTATGGCCGCATGGTTGCCCATGCGGGCGCAAAGGAGGAGCGGAAAGTTATGCGAAAAGGAATATTTTTAGCGGGGGCCATGCTCCTGGTGCTGCTGGCAGAAGGCATCTGCTGGGCGGGCCAGATAAGCGGCGAATCTGCAACGGGCGGTGATCCGCAATGGACCTTTATCTATTATCTGGCGGCTGACAATGACCAGGAAGCCTATGCCGATACCACCATCGCCAAACTGATGGCCGGGACGGCCCGGGTGACGAACCATCCGCAGATCCTGGTCCTGATCGACAGACAATCCGTTGCCGGCACGGAAGTATTTGAAGTTGCCGGGGGCGAAAAAATCCGTCAGGATTTTTATGCGGAGCAGAACACCGCGGATGGAGCGACTCTCGAGGCGTTTGCAACGCATGCCCTCGACCTGGCCGAACAGGACAATGTCGCCTTTATCATGAAGAGCGAAGGGTTTTCCTGGCGCGGCATCGGCCGGGACAACACCCACGACGACACGGTCCCGGATCAGCTCATGGCCAACGGCAACCTGGCCGAAGCGCTGCTGAACGCCCGGGAATCGACCGGCAGACAGGTCGATCTGCTGGTGCTCGAGGGGTCGATCATGGGCTTCATGGAAGTCGTTTATGAACTCCGTGACACGGCCTCGATTCTTCTCGCCTCGCAGTCCAAGATCCAGCCGGACGGTCTGCCCTGGGAGATGGTCATCGCCGATCTCGGCGCCCGGCCGGATATGTCGCCGGCTGAACTGGGCGTCGCCATCACCGACAATCATCTCGAATACTATTCGGACAAGGGAAACAGGGGCGTTCCGGGGTTTGATACCTCGATCAATTTTGCCGCCATGACGGTCTTCGATCTCGAGCACGTTCCGGATGTGCTCGATGCGCATATGGTCTGGGCCGAAACGGCCTGGGCGCTGCTTGACGAAACATACAATGTCCTGCCCCATGCCCGCGACCTCTCTGAAGTCGGCGGTTTCGGGGAAATTACCGATTTTGATTACAACTTCGACATCAGGACGTTCATGGAGGAGAGCCTGC
>Ga0265293_10003986_pt1 | contig 26621 bp, 21 predicted proteins | sample Munlanlewell138R_FD_192505 | JGI IMG/M metagenome (GOLD analysis project Ga0265293, IMG submission 192505) | Leachate microbial communities from a municipal landfill in Southern Ontario, Canada - Leachate well 138R | ecosystem: Engineered > Solid waste > Landfill > Unclassified | place: Canada...
CGAACTGCTTCTGGCAGTCGATCGTCATGTCCACATAGCCGGCGCTTTCGAGTTCGGTCGTCAGGACGAGCTCGCTGTCGCCTTCGAGGAGCGGCAGGGCGAGCAGCAGGCCGCTGATGTACTGCGAGCTGACGTTGCCCGGGAGGGCGTAGCGTCCGCTCTCCAGTTTTCCGGACAGGCGGAAGGGCAGCGTGCGGCTCGAAAAGCGGACGCCGTGATCTTCCATCAGGGATAGGAGGGGTTCCATCGGGCGCCGGGGCAGCCGCCCCTCGCCGGTAAACGTCGCCTCGATCCCGAGGGCGGCTGCCGGCGGCACGAGCAGCCGGAGCGTCGTGCCGCTCTCACGGCATGCTGCCGTGCCGGCGCCCCGGAAGATCTCAACCGCCTGCTGTGTCGCGAGGAGATCGTCCGACGGGCCTTTTAGGCGAACCAGGTCCGGTTTTCCCGCGAGCGCCGCGCAGATCATCGCCCGGTGCGCGTGCGACTTGCTCTGGATTGCAGGCACTGTTCCATTCAGTTTTTTCGGCTGAATCAAAATATCCATACGATTCCGTTTCGTTTATGTGTAAGTGCAATATAGGTGCAGTAAGTACAGCTTATTCTTCAAACCCTTTTTTCAGGAAATGCTTCGCGTCTTGTAGCGGCATCGAAACGAGCTCGCACGCGCCGATGCACCGGGGCAGAACGAGCGTAATCCGCTCGCCGCGCTTTTTCTTGTCCGATCCGATCGCTTCGAGCAGATCGTCCGGGTTGAGAGTTTCAACCGCCCGCCCGCTGTAAGCAAGACCGTGGACATCGAGAACGGCAAACAGCGTATCGGTTGTTCCTTTTTCTGCAAACCCGTCTGTTTCCGCCGCCCGTGTCGCGATGACCATGCCCCGGGCCACGGCCTGTCCGTGGCGGATGCGGTAGCCGCTGCACCGCTCGATCGCGTGTGCCACCGTGTGTCCGAAGTTCAAGAGCGCCCGCAGCCCCTGTTCTTTTTCGTCCTGCGCCACGATATCGGCTTTAAATGCGACGCAGCGGCGGATCAGCTCCGCTTCGACGTCCGATCCGCGGGGCACCGGGTGCCTCAGCAAATCGAACAAATCCGGTTCGCCGATGATACCGCACTTGATCGCTTCCGCGATTCCCTCGGCGTACAGCTCGTCCGGCAGAGTCGAAAGCGCATCCGTGTCGCAGATGACCGCCACCGGCTGCCAGAACGCGCCGGCCAGGTTCTTGCCGCGGCTCAGATTCACCGCCGTCTTGCCGCCGACCGAAGAGTCCACGGCGGCGAGCAGCGTCGTGGGCGCCTGGACAAACCGGATGCCGCGCAGGTAGACCGATGCCGCAAAGCCGGCCAGGTCGCCCGTCACGCCCCCGCCGAGCGCCAGGATCAGATCATTCCGATCGAGCTGTTGTTCGGCCAGGAACTCGAGCAGGCGTTCGAGCGTCTGCAGCGTCTTGCTCTCTTCTCCTGCGGGGAAGGTGAACAGCGAAACCGCATGGCCCGCCGCTTCGAGCGATGTCTGCACGCCCGCCCCGTAGAGACGCGCGACGGTGTCGTCTGCCACTACGGCTATTTTACACTCCGCAAGGGCGGAAGGCAAAGCGTCGGCGAGCGTTTCGTGGAGGTCGGGCCCGATGAGAATCGGGTAGGGCGGATCCGTCTGCACGGTCTGAACGATGAAAGCTGCATCGTCTTTGCGGTCGCATGCGTTCCTGCTCCCTGTGCCGCTTTCCGGGCTGTTGCATGCGCTTTTGTTGCCAGTGTTCATTCTTCCAAGTCCTCCCGATCGGCCAGCTCCTTGAGCTGCCGCCCCTCGCGAAGCAGCGCGAGCAGCCGGTCGTGGTCCTTTGCTGCGACCGCCTGGCGGAAGTCCGTCAGGTGCTGCAGCATCCCGTCGATCTCCCCGGTCAGGAAGTCCGCATTTTCCAGAAACAGTTCGCTCCACATCGCTTCGTTTAAGCGCGCGACCCGCGTCATGTCCTTGTAGCTGCCGGCCGAAAACCCGTGCTGGCGCTGCGCCGTGGGGCTCTTTACGTACGCGCTCGAAACGACGTGTGCGAGCTGAGAGGTAAACGCGATGCGGCGGTCGTGCTCCTCGGCCGTCGTAATTTCCACGTTGCCGAAGCCGAGCGCTCCCCAGAATTTCTTGATGCCCTGAAGAAGCTCGAGGCTCATGCCCTTCGGCGGCACGAGCAGGATCGACGCATTTTTGAACATCGTTCCCTGGGCGCTGTCGAAGCCCCAGCGCTCTACACCCGCCATCGGGTGGGCGCCGACAAACGTGTAACCGTGTTCTTTTGCGTGCGGAAACAGCTCGTCGACGATCGACTGCTTAACGCCGCCGCAGTCCATCACGATGCAGTCGGGCTTAAACTGGTGGCTGTGCTCTTTTACCCAGCGCACGATATCGCCGGGATACAGTGCAACGAGAATGATGTCGCATATGCCGATGCGCTCGTCGGTCAGCTCCAGATCGATGGCCTCGAGCAGCTTCGCTTTGTGGATGGTGCTCACGCTGATATCCGTGCCGAGCACGGTATCTGTCGTCTCGCGCTTAATGGATTTCGCGAGCGATCCTCCGATGAGGCCGAGCCCCACAATTCCGATGTTCATGTTTCCGGTCCTTTCGATTTCTTCGGTTTCCGCCTTCGGTATCGCCGGTCTGTTTGTCCCGGCGATCGTTTCGCTGTGCTACTGGCTCAGCTCTTCTGCCGTCATGGCGTACGGGCGCACGGCGAGCACGGCGCGGGCGACGTCTGCGAATTTTTCCGGCGTCAGCGATTGAGCGCCGTCGCACAGGGCGCGCGGCGGATCGTTGTGCACTTCGATCATCAGACCGTCTGCGCCTGCGACCGTGGCAGCCAGGGCGAGCGGTTTCACCATGTCGGCGATGCCGGATGCGTGGCTCGGATCCACCATCACGGGCAGGTGCGTTTTCTTTTTGAGCACGGGGATGGCGGAGATGTCGAGCGTGTTGCGCGTGGCGGTCTCAAACGTCCGGATGCCCCGCTCGCACAGGACGACGTTTTCGTTGCCGCCGGCCATGATGTACTCGGCGCTCATCAGAAGCTCTTCGATCGTGTTGGCAAGTCCCCGCTTTAAAAGCACGGGTTTGTCCACGTAGCCGAGCTCTTTCAACAGCTGGAAGTTCTGCATGTTCCGCGCGCCGACCTGGATCATGTCCACATCGTCGAAGTATTGAAGCTGACTGATCTCCATGATCTCCGTCACGACCGGAAGTCCGGCGGCTTTCTTCGCTTTAATCAGCAGCTCGATGCCGTTGCCCCCGAGTCCCTGGAACGAATACGGGGACGTCCTGGGTTTAAATGCCCCGCCGCGCAAGAGAGTCGCTCCGCCGTCGCGCACACCGCACGCTACGGCATTCATCTGCTCTTCGGTCTCGATGGAGCAGGGGCCGGCGCAGATCATAAAGTGTCCGCCGCCGATCCTGGCTCCGCCCACATCCACGATCAGGTCGTCGGGGTGGAACTTGCGGTTGGCGTTTTTGTACGGCTCGCGGATGCGCTTTACGTCTTCGACGATGTCCAGCGATTTGATCAGATCGATATCGAGGACGGATGTGTCTCCGACGAGTCCGAGCACTAGGTTGTTGATGCCCAGGCTCGAGTGGATGGTGATGAACTGGCTCGTGAGCCACGTCGTCAGGTTATCCAGCTGTTCCGGATCGGGATTTGCTTTGAGTACGACTATCATGTTTGACCTCCGGTTCATAAAAAAACTCCGAAGCGTTCTGCTTCGGAGTTGGGATCGGTTTCGTCAGGGTTGACGCCTGTTCGCCGTGATCACATTCCATTTGCCGCAGAACGCAAAGTAGCCGTGCTAAAGTAATAAGCAAAGCCGTAAAAGTATTCTGCTGCGAAGAGATTGGTTTTCATCCGTCTGGACTCCTGTGACCGCATTGCGTTCTGCGTTCTTCTGACATCCTGCCTCCGGCTGCACAATGCGCACCTTCCTGCAGGTTGAACGAATCGTAGCACATAAGCGGGGGCATGTAAAGCACTTTTCGATATTCTGCCCGATCAGCTACAGTTTCTTGATCTCGCGGATGATGATCTGAACCGCTTTGTCGACGATTTCGTGCGACGTAGCCAGATTCATGCGCACAAACGGCACGTAGTCTTCGCCGCCGAACCACTCGCCGTAATCGAGCGCGATACCGCATTTATCCTGGAAGAACACTTTGACTTCTTCCTGGGTCTTGAACCACTTGCCGAAGTCCATCCAGAGCAGATAGGTCCCTTCGAGATCGGCGACTTTGACGTCGGGGATTTCTTTTGCAAACGTATCCCGCACGTATTCGAAGTTGCTGTAGATCTGCGCCTTCACTTCGTCGAGCCATTCCTGTCCGCCCTTGTAGGCCGCTTCGGCTGCGATGAATCCGAACGAGTTGCCGCCCTTCATGTGGATGCGGTACTGGAAGCTGTTCCAGCGGGCGCGGAGCTTCGGGTCGGGGATGATGACCATGGAGTTCTGCAGGCCGGCGATGTTAAACGTCTTCGACGGAGCGGTCATGGTGATCATAAATTCGTCGTAATCTCCAAGCGTCGCCGTCGGGATGTGCTTGCGGTCGCCGAACACGAAGTCCTGGTGGATTTCGTCGGAAATAACGAGCACGTCGTGCTTGCGGCAGATTTCCATCAGGCGGCGCAGCTCGTCTGCAGAGTACACCCGTCCGACCGGGTTGTGCGGTGAGCTCATGATAAAGAGCTTGACGTTGTTGTCGACGATGTTCTTTTCGAACTTTTCGAAGTCGATGCTGTAGTGCATACCTTCGCGCACGAGGTCGCACTGGATCAGCTTGCGGCCGTTCTTGTTGATCGCATCGATCATGGGATAGTAGACCGGCGTCAACAGAATGACAGAGTCACCGGGCTCGGTGGCCCACCAGACGACCCAGTTGAACGCCGGGACGATGCCGGGCGAGAAGCAGATCCACTCTCTCTTAATGTCGTAGTTGAAATGTTTCTTCTGCCAGTCGATGAACGACTGGAAATAGCCGTCGCCGGGTTCGTGGTACCCGAATGCGGCCCGGTCGATAAAATCTTTGAGCGCCTCCGTGATACAGGCCGCTTCCTTGAAGTCCATGTCGGCCACCCACATAGCCAGAAGATCGGGATTTCCGAACATGGAGCCCATGCCGTCCCACTTCGAGCTGTCGGTCCCGCGCCTGTCGATGTATTGCAGTGCCATCTGATTTCCTCCTGTTTTACCAAAAAACAATAGTGATTCTGAAAAGAGCCCGAGGGCCTGGGCTCTCGCATACTCTGTCCTCTATGGTATCAAAAAACGGCTCAACCCGCAAGACGCACGGATGCATATTGTATGCGCCTTTAAATTGCTGTATGATATCTGCGTCAGGGCACGAAGGAACGAGATTCTACGGTGACCCGGAAGGAGAAAAAATGACAAAAAAAACAACGAGAAAAAAGAGCGCAAAGCGCAGGGCGACCGCTGTCTCAATCGGGCAGCAGCTGACGATCCGGGGGATGATCATCGGAAGCCTCGGGGCAGTCATCCTCACGACGAGTTCCATGTACGTGGCGCTCAAACTGGGAGCCTTACCCTGGCCGATCATCTTTGTCGCGCTCGTATCCATGTTTTCCCTCAAAGCGCTCGGCAAGACGAACATCAACGAAATCAACGTAACGCATACGGCCATGTCCGCAGGCGCGATGGTCGCAGGCGGCGTGGCTTTTACCATTCCGGGGCTGTACATGCTCAACCCGGAGGCTGACATCAGCGCGATGACGCTGCTGGCTGTCGTGCTCGGCGGCGTGCTCGTCGGCCTGATTTCGACGGGGATCATCCACCGTCACTTTATCGTAGAGTCCGATCTTCCGTATCCGATGGGACAGGCCGCGGCCGACACGCTCGTGATCGGCGATGAGGGCGGCAAAAAATCCAGGACGCTGTTTTCCGCGTTCGGCGCATCGGCGCTGTTTACATTTCTGCGCGACAGGCTGGGCGTCATCCCGGCCGTCGTTCCCGTCAGCCATTCGCTGATCGGCTCCGGCGTCGACGCGTTTGTATGGCTGTCGCCCATGCTGCTGGCTGTCGGCTACATCATCGGACCGGTGTTCATATTCGTGTGGTTTTTAGGGGCGCTCATCGGTGACATCGGCATCGTCGTCGGCGGTGTTTCCGCAGGGTACTGGGATCTGGCAACGGCGTCGGCGATCAAGACGTCGCTTGGCATCGGCGTGATGGTCGGCTGCGGCGTGGGCATCGTCGTCAAGGGCATCCTGCCTGCCATGGGCAGCATCGTAAACAACATGCTCAAAAAAAGCAGCGACAGCGCCATGAACATCCGCATCGTGCCGTTCGTGCTCGCCGCGTGCGCGCTGCTGTTTACGCTGGGCGCAGGCATGGGTCCGGTTGCAGGCGTTCTGACGATTGCAGGTGTGTGGCTTGCCTGCTCCATGTCCGCGCAGGTCGTCGGGCAGTCGGGAATCAACCCGATGGAAGTGTTCGGCGTCATCGTGCTTCTCTTAATCCAGCTCGTTTCCAAACAGCCGCAGGCGCAGGCATTTTACATCGCAGCGGCCGTCGCCGTCGGCTGCGGTCTGGCCGGCGACATCATGAACGACTTTAAAGCCGGTCACATCCTGAAGAGCAGCCCGAAGGCGCAGTGGAGCGCCGAGTTTTTAGGCGGTATCATCGGCGCGTTCGTGTCGGTGGGCGTATTCTTCGTCGTACTGAAAGCCTACGGTCCGGATGCGTTCGGACCGGATAAGATGTTCCCGGCGCCGCAGGCGAGCATGGTGGCAGCATTGGTCGGGGGCATTCCCCACATGACATCCTTTGCGATTGGCTGCGCCGCAGGTTTTATCCTGTATGTGCTGAACCTGCCCGTCATGACGCTGGGGCTGGGCATTTACCTCCCGTTTTATCTCTCGCTTACGGCGGCCATCGGCGGCGCGCTCAAGCTGCTTGCCGACCGCTTCGCACCCAAGTTTACCGAATCGGGTACCGGCGACATCATGGCGCCCGGCCTGCTCGGCGGCGAAGCCGTCGTCGGTGTGATTCTGGCTCTCATCCAGGCCATTTCCGGCATGTCTGCCATCGGCTGAGGCAAGGCCAACATCAACAGAAAGGCAATTTCCTATGAGGAAAACAAAAATTATATGCACGATCGGGCCGGCAAGCTCCGGCGAAGAAACGCTGCGCGCCCTGTGCGAGTCCGGGATGAACGTCGCCCGGCTCAACTTTTCGCACGGCTCGCACGCAGAGCACAAGGAGCGAATCGACCGGATCAAGCGCATCCGGGAGGAACTGAACCTGCCGATCGCCATCCTTCTCGATACGAGAGGGCCTGAATACCGCATCGGGACGTTCGCCGAAGGCGAAGTCACGCTCGAAGACGACGATCTGTTTGCGTTCGACACGCGCGATGTTCCGGGAGACCGGTACCGCGTGTCCGTCAACTACAAGGGTCTGACCAACGACCTGTCGGAAGGGGACCGGATCCTCGTCGACGACGGCCTGCTGGTGTTCGAAGTCGTCCGCATCGACGAATACGAAGTGCAGTGCAAAACGATCACGGGCGGCCGGCTCTCCGACCGGAAGGGCATGAACTTCCCGGGCAAAGTGCTGAAGCTTACCTATTTGAGTGAACAGGACAAGCAGGATTTGCTGTTCGGCATCGAAAACGATGTGGACTTTATCGCCTGTTCGTTCGTGTCCGTCCGGCAGGATCTGCTGGATGTCCGGCAGTTCCTGGAGCAGAACGGCGGGGAGAACATCGAGCTCATCGCTAAGATCGAAAACAGGGCCGGCGTGGACAACATCATGGAAATCGTGTCCGAATGCGGAGGCATCATGATCGGGCGGGGCGATCTGGGCGTGGAAATTCCCTTTGAGCAGCTGCCTGCCGTCCAGAAGCAGCTCATCAGCGCGTGCCGGATCCGCGGCAAGCGGGTCATCACGGCGACGGAGATGCTCGAATCCATGATCCGCAACCCGAGGCCGACGCGGGCCGAGATCTCCGACGTCGCCAACGCCGTATACGACGGCACGAGCGCGATTATGCTCTCCGGCGAGACTGCGATCGGGAAGTATCCGCTGCAGACGCTGCAGGCCATGGCGAAGATCGCCCTGGAGACCGAGCGCAATATCCGCTACGAAAAGCGGTTCCGCGACATGGAGTTTACGATCGGCGACATGACGGATGCGGTCTCGCACGCCGCCTGCAGCCTGGCGATGGACATCGATGCGACCGTCATCGTCTCCTGCACGTTGTCGGGCATCACGGCCCGGATGATTTCCCGGTTCCGCCCGCCCATCGACATCATGGCGCTTACGCCGTACGAAAGCACGCGCCGCAAACTGGCGCTGTCCTGGGGAGTCCATCCGCTGATCGCAACGGAGATGAATGCGACCGACGAACTGTTAGACATGGCGCAGCGCGTCGCTTCCGAACAGTGCGGGCTTAAAAGCGGCGACCGGATCGTCATCACGGGCGGCATGACCAACGCCATTTCCGGCAATACGAACGTCCTCAAAACCGCTTGCATTTAGCAGGGTCTGTGGTATACTATCAGGGCATTCGTTCCGCCGGACGGCGGAATCCATTGCTCTCTGCCACGGAGAGGCCGTGGCCATTCAGTCCACAGGGAGGTGAAATAATGAATCAGTATGAGTTGATGTTCGTTCTCGACTCCGTTCTGGAAGACGACAGAAAAGAAGCTGCGATCGAAACGGTCAAAGAGATCATCGCGTCGGACGGAGAAGTCAAAGAGGTCAACATCTGGGGCACGCGGAAGCTCGCGTATCCGATCCAGAAGAAAAACGAAGGATACTACGTTCTCGTAGATTTTGAAGCAGGTCCCAACCTGCCCAAAGAACTGGATCGCAGGCTCAAGATCTCGGATAGCTTTATCCGGCATCTCATCATCAATAAAAACGAAAAATAGGAAAGCGGGGACAGTATGAATTCTGTATCATTGATCGGCAGATTGACCAGGGATCCGGATATCCGGTACGCAGCGGGCAGCCAGATGGCCGTCGCCCGGTTTACGATTGCGATCGACCGGGGCAAGGACCGCAACGGGGAAGACCGCGGTGCGGACTTTCCGGCGATTGTCTGCTTTGGCAAGACGGCAGAACTCGTAGAGCGCTACCTCACCAAGGGGCGCCTCGTCGGCATTCAGGGCCGCATCCAGACCGGCAAATACGAAAAAGACGGTCGGACGGTCTACACGACGGACATACTGGCAGATCGCGTTGAGTTTTTGGACTGGGGCGATCGGGGAGAGCGGAGTGAGCGAGGCGAAAGCGAAGGTTTTCGCTCAGGCGGTTCAAAGCCTGCGGCCTCCGAACCGCAGATTCCCGAAGGGTTCGGAGCCCTTACGGACGACGACATCCCGTTCTAAAACGATCCACAGAAGGAGATCGAACTGATGGAAAGAGACAACAGAAGAGGATACGGCGGAGGGAGACGGCGCAAAGTGTGCCAGTTCTGCGCCGACAAAACAGAAAATATCGACTATAAAGATGTAGACATGCTCCGGAAGTACATCACGGAGCGGGGCAAAATTCTGCCCAAGCGGATTACCGGGACGTGTGCCATGCACCAGAGAGCGGTTACGACCGCCATCAAACGGGCGCGCATCGTGGCGCTCCTGCCGTTCGACGCAGACTGATCGAAGCACAAAGACCGGAGCCTGGCTCCGGTTTTTTTGTTTTGGCGCGTGTGATTTGTGGTATACTGTAGTATCTGTGCGAAGGAAGAGACATGGCCAATAAACTTCTGAACAAAATCATCGACCCCTACGTCAAGATCGACATGATCGTGATGCTGTTTTTGTCGGCCTGCGTGCTGTGGTTCAGCCGGCCGGCGGGTTTGTTGTGCCTGCTTGTAACGTTCGCAGTCCAGATCTACCACAGGCGGTACACGAAGAGCGACACGCTGGAGCACATCGACACCTTCGAGCAGCGGCTGGCCAGGGACCGCGACGAAATCGCACGGGCCTTTACTGAAAACAGCCCTCTGCTTTTGTGTCTCATCGACATGGAAGGCCGGCTGCTCTGGCACAACAAGCGCTTCAGCGCCGTGTTCGAAGACGAGACCGACCTGTATGCCAAAGTCGACAAGCGGGAGCTCACATCGTTTTTTGACAAGCCGGAAAAGCAGGTTACGGTCGAGGCGAGCGATCGCATATGGAAGGTGACAGCCGGCGGCGTGCGCCACTACGACCGGGATAAGAGGATGCTTTTTTGGACGAATGTAACCGGGCAGCGCATCGTCCGGGATCTGTACGGCGCGCACCGGCCGTGCGTCGCGTTCATCAACATCGACAACTACGACGAGCTTCTGGCGAGTTCGCCGGCGGACGAACAGTCGTCCATCGGTGCCAGCATCGACCGGATGATCCGCGGATGGGCGCACGAACTTTCGGCGTCGATCGCTGCGATGCGCAGCAACCGCTACATTGCGATTATCGAACAGCAACAGCTGGACGACCAGATCGAAAAGAAATTCCCGATCATCAGCGACATTCATAAAATAGAAACCAAAGCCGATTTCCCCACGTCGCTTTCCATCGGTGTCGGCGTCGGCGCAAAGACGTTCGCCGGCCTGCAGAGCGATGCGCAGGATGCGATGGACCTCGCGCTTGGACGCGGAGGCGATCAGGTGGTCGTCAAGCGGCGCGGCGGGGACATCGAGTTTTACGGAGGCGGACTGACGACGGTCGAAAAGCGCAACAAGGGAAAGTCCCGCATCGTCGCACATGCATTGCAGCAGCTCATCGCCGCGTCGGAGCGCGTGCTCATCATGGGTCACATCCGTCCGGACATGGACAGCTTCGGCGCCGCCATCGGCGTGTATCACATCGTCCGTCAGCACACGGAAAACGTGGACATCGTCCTGGGCGATGTGGGCGAGGCCATCGAGATCATCTACGATGCAGCCGTAGCCACGGGGCGGTTCAGCTTTGTGTCACCCGAAAAAGCGCTCGAGCTTGCGAGACCCGGTACGCTTTTGGTCATCGTAGACACGCACATCGCCGGCTTAACGGAATGCCCGAAGCTCCTCGAGAAAATCGATAAGCTCGTCGTGATCGACCATCACCGTCGTTCGAGGGACGCCATCGAAAACGCGACGCTGGCGTACACGGAAGTCTACGCGTCTTCAACGTCGGAGCTCGTCACCGAACTCATCCAGTATTCGGCCGACCGCACGGGCATCGGACGCTTCGAAGCGGAAGCCCTGCTTGCAGGCATCACGGTCGACACGAAGAACTTTACGGTCAACACCGGTGTCCGCACATTCGAGGCGGCTTCGTGGCTGCGGAGAAACGGCGCCGACATCGCAACGGTGCGCAGCTTCTTTAAGATGCGGCTGGACTTTTTCCGCAAGAAAGTCAACCTGATTGCCAGCGCGGAAATACTGGGGAACGGTGTAGCGATTGCCTACACGAAGGACACGGATCCGGCCATGCAGGTGCTTACGGCGCAGGTCGCCGACGAGCTGCTGGATATGAAGGGAGTCGACGCTGCGTTTGCAGCCGGCCGGGGCAAGACGAGCACGATGGTGTCGGGCCGCTCGACGGGACGCATCAACGTGCAGGCGGTGTTGGAAAAAATCGGCGGCGGCGGGCACATGACCATAGCCGCTGCGCAGTTGGAAGAAGGACCCGAAGAAGCCATCCACCGGGTCATCCAGATTATGAGAGAGATGGAAATCTTATAGGAGGTACGGTATGCAGGTGATATTATTACAGGACGTGAAGGGCATTGGAAGAGCCGGCGAAGTTGTTAAGGCCAAGGACGGGTATGCGAGAAACTACCTGATTCCCAAGGACCTGGCGATGGAGGCGACGCCTGCGAACCTGAAGGTTTTAGAGCGGCGCAAGCAGGAAATCGAAGCGCAGCGGGAAGTGGACGAAGCCAGAGCGGGTGAGCTCAAAGAGCAGATCGAAGGCAAAGTAATCCACATGGAAGCCAAAGCGGGCGAAGGCGGGCGGCTGTTCGGAGCGATTACATCCAAGGACATCGCCGAGGCGCTGGAGAAGGATTTCGGCATCGTCGTCGACCGTAAAAAAATCGGTTTGGATTCCCCCATCAAGCAGGCCGGCCTCACGGAAGTGGAAATTAAACTGTATCCGGGCGTCAGCGCTTCCTGCAGCGTCGATGTAAAGGCCGTGTAGCGGTCCCGCACATGGAGGGCTACATGAAACAGCAGCACGAACGGGTTCCGCCTCACAACGATGAGGCGGAAAAAAGCGTCCTCGGAGCGATTCTGCTCGACAAAGAGGTGTTTTTTGAGGTGTCGGAAATCGTGACAGCGGAGGATTTTTACGGTCACGCGCACCAGGAAATCTACCAGGGCATGGTCGATCTGTATCAGCGCGACGAGCCCATCGATGCCGTTACGCTGTCGGATAATCTCAACCGCAGGAAAAGCCTCGAGGCCGTGGGGGGCAGGAGCTACATCGCCATGCTTTCCAATGCCGTGCCTACGACGGCCAATGCGGCGCAGTATGCGAAGATCGTGCGCGAAAAATCGACGCTGCGCAGCCTGATCCGGGTCGCGAGCGACATTGTAGAAAAGAGCTACGCAGAAAAACTGGAATCCGAGCAGGTGCTCGACCACGCGGAGCAGACGATTTACGAAGTCGCCGGGAAGAGGCAGAGCAGCCAGTACGTTACGCTGCGCGAAGTGCTCAACAAGAACATCGACAGCATCCAGGAAGCCGAGAAAAGCGGGGGAGCCATCCCCGGCCTGTCGACGGGCTTTTCGGACCTGGACCGCATTACGACGGGACTGCAGAAGTCGGATCTGATCATCGTGGCGGCCCGGCCGTCCATGGGGAAGACCGCCTTTGCGCTCAACATCGCCCAGAACGTGGCGATTAAAAAGAAGGGTCGGGTTGTCATCTTCTCGCTGGAGATGTCGCGCGAACAGCTCGGGCTGCGCCTGCTCTCCATGGAGTCGAGGATCGACAGCAAGAAGCTGCGCATGGGCGATGAAAAAAATTACGACTGGGTCGACATCAACCGGGCGCTCGACAAGCTCGCCAAGGCCGATATCCTCATCGACGACACGCCGGGCATCGGCGTCATGGAGATCCGCAACAAGTGCCGGAGGATTACGGCTCAGAAAAAAATCGACCTCATCATGATCGACTATCTTCAGATGATGTCTGCGGACCGTTCGCAGGAAAACCGCCAGCAGGAAGTGACGACGATTTCGCGCTACCTTAAACAGCTGGCCCGGGAGATGGACTGTCCGGTCGTCGTGCTTTCGCAGCTGTCCAGAGCGGCGGAAAAGCGTCCGGGGAGCCATCGTCCGCTTTTGTCTGACCTCCGCGAATCCGGGGCCATCGAGCAGGACGCCGACGTCGTTATGTTCCTGTACCGCGAAGACTACTACAAGGAAGAAGGAGAAGATCTGTCGAACATCTGCGAAATCATCATCGCGAAGCAGCGTACGGGCGAGACGGGTACCGTCAAGTTGACGTGGATTCCCTCCGTCACGAAGTTCGCAGACCGGGCGTTCGAATAGAGCGTTTCAAACCGGAATACGCACATCCCGCAGCAGCATCGGCTGCGTTTGAGGACCTATGAATTTTCAGAAGCAGAACATCACAAACTACAATCTCTACGATACACCCGTGGACAACATGTTTATCGGAGAGTACATGGCTACGGCGCCGGGCGACTACGTCAAGGTCTATCTTCTGGCGCTGATGTACGCCGAGCTTTCCGTGCCGTCGGACCACGACAGCCTGGCCAGGGAGCTCGGCATTCCCGTCGAGGAAGTGCTCCTGGCGTGGAATCACTGGGAAAAGCTCGGACTCATCAGCAAAAAATATCCCGACCCCGACAACAAGCTCCGCTACACGGTGGAGATTCTGAACATCCGGGAAGCGCGCTTCGGGCGGATGCCTGCCGCATCGACCGGAACGAAGGTGCGCGTCGAGCTGGCCGACGGGGAGCTGGCGCAGCTGTACCGGGATATCGAGGCAACGACCGGCCGGCTGTTCGAAGGAAAAGAGATGCAGGAGATCGTGTCGTGGATGTCGGAACTGGGCATCGCGCCGGACGTCATCCTGTTCGCCTATAAATACTGTGCGCAAAACCGGAGGACGACGAGGTACCGCTATGTGCGGGCCGTGTTGAAAAACTGGACGGAGCAGGGACTCCGCAGCGTGGCCGACATCGAAGAGCATCTGGAGCAGACGGATGCCCGGCATTTTCTGCACCGGCGAATCCTCAAGGCACTCGGGTTTTCCAGAAATCCGACGGAAGAAGAACGGCGGATTATGAACACGTGGTTCGACGAGCTCGACTACGACATCGAGCGCGTGCTGGAAGCGTGCCGCAAGACGAGCGGCATCTCCAATCCGAACATCAACTACATCAACAGCGTGCTCGTCGCATGGAAAAAGGAAGAGACGGGGCGGGGCGGCGATGCATCCGACAGCCTGTACAGCCAGGTGATGGCTCTGTACGAAAAGGAACGCGCAGAGAACGACATTCGCACGAAGGAAAACCTGTCGAATGTGTTTACGCGCGTCCCCAGAGTGCGCGACATTCTGAGCGAGCTTCGCGAAGCGAGCTACCGGATGTCCAAAGCCATGCTCATGGGGGTAAACGGCGAGGATGCGGTTCGAAGAGAGCAGAAAACGATCGACGAACTCCAGTCGGAAAAGGAATTGCTGCTATCCGAAAACGGATTCGAACCGGATATAACAGAGACGGTCTACACGTGCAAAGCGTGCAGAGACACCGGCACGCTCGAAAGCGGCGAGCGTTGTCCCTGTTTCAAAGAAAAGGCGGAGCAGTTGCTCAGCTGATACCGCAGGATTGTAATGACGGATATAAACGAAAAGAATCAATCGGCAGAAGCTAAAACAGAGCTCGAAGAGCTCCACATAAAAAGCATCGAAAAAATCAGCATCAGCGAGACCGAAGAAGAGCTGGATGCGCTTATGCGGTGCCACGAGGCGGAGCGGGAGCGCGAACGTCAGGAGCACTATCGGGATCCCTCGCGTCGCGAGAAGGGCGCTTCGAAGCGCAAAAAGCGCAGGCGGAGTGCGGCGGAGCGTCGGACGAGGCCGGTCGCAGAGCACGCAGCAGGTGAGGCTGTACGGCGTCTGGGGGATGCGATTGCGGCATTCCGAAACAGGGAGCGCACGCCGAGGGAGACGGAAAAGCCCAAGAGTCTGCTCGAACAGTTTGCCGAGCAGGAAAAAGGGCTGCAGGACGAGCCGCTCCGCAGAAGAGAAGGGGTCATCCGCCGGATTCGTCGCTTTATTAGGACGGTATCCAAACGTCGCGTGCGCATGAACAGCCGCGCCTATTACACGCACGAGAAAAAGAGGGCGGTGTACAAGGCGATTTTCTACGATTGTTTCTCGCCGCTTGCGGATGCCTGGGAGGGCCTGCTGGAGACGGCGTGGAACTTCTTCAGCGAGCTCGCGCAGGACGCCTGGGCGCTGTTGCTGTTTTCCGTCGACATCGCGGTCAAAGTCTCGTACGTGCTGTGGAGCTCCGTGTTGATCCTGTGGGATTTCGTGTGGGACATCCGCTACTGGATCGAAGCCAACAAGATCGTATTCCTGCGGCGCTTCGTGCTCTTCGTGTTTTCCACCGCTTCGGTTGCAATTTTCTGGGGAAGCATCACCGCGTACGAATACAGTTACTACGGAAAAGTGCTCGGCGTTGCAAAGAGCCAGTACGAAGTCTATCGGACGATCGACGTGCTCGGGGACAAGCTGTCGGAAGCCTCCGGTGCGAACGTATCGCTGAACGTGGAGCGCGACATCGAATTCCGCCGGGTTATGGGCTTCAGTCTCAACGTCGACACGGACGAAGAGATACTCAACACGCTCACGTACATGAAAGACATCCACGTGATTGCGTACGGCATCTACATCGACGACAAGATGGAAGTCGTTCTGGAGAGCGAAGAGACGGCTCTGGCGCTTTTGCGGAGCATCCGGGATACGTATGCCGGAGAAAAGGCCGGCGTCAAATACAGCTCGGTGGCGTTCCGCGAAAACATCACCGTGCGCGAAGAAGGCGTCAAACTGGGCGAAATCTGGAACGAGAAAAACGCCGCGCGCTACCTGATGAGCGGTACCAAGGTCGAACGCAAGCACATCGTCGCCCAAAACGAGACGTTTGCGCAGATCGCACAGAAGTACGGCATAACGCAGTCCGATCTTGCGGCGGCCAACCCCAACATCAACCGCGACAAGCTGTACATCGGACAGGAGCTGTACCTGACGTACGGTACGCCGCTTGTAACGGTGCACAGCACGGAGACGGCGACGTACAACGAGCAGATCGAATACGGCACGCAGTACATCGACAATGCATCGATTTATCTGGGAGAGACGGAGGTCAAATCCCGAGGCATTTACGGGCAGCAGCGGATCGTGGCGGAGATCGTGCGCACGAACGGGGAGGAAGTCAGCAAGAAGATCCTGTCGTCCGACCGGCTGTCCGAGCCTGTGGACGAAGTGTTGTACCGGGGAACCAAGCCGATACCGCCCCGGGAGGGAACGGGCACATTCAACTATCCGATCCGCACGTATACGATCAGCTCGCGCTTTGGGATGCGCTGGGGTCGCATGCACACGGGTACCGACTTTGCGGCGCCGACGGGTACGAAGATCTACGCTTCCGACGGAGGCACGGTTACGTTTGCCGGCTGGAAAGGCCAGCTCGGTTACCTGGTGATCATCGACCACGGATCGCTGTACGAAACATATTACGGCCACTGCAGCAAGCTGCTGGTGAGCGCCGGCGAAAAAGTGTATCAGGGACAGAACATCGCGCTGGTGGGAAGCACGGGCTACAGCACGGGATCGCACCTGCACTTCGAGGTCCGCTATCTCGACCGGCCGATGAATCCGCTGGATTTCCTATAGGAACAGCATTGTAAAGGAGAGGAACAGAAATGGAACGACGCATCGGAACAGTATCCATGGGCGTGCGGGCACCCATCATACGCGAAGGAGACGATATCGTAGCCATCGTCTCGGACAGCGTGCTTGCGGCGGCCCGTTCCGAAGGCCGCGCGTTCCGCGACCGCGACATCGTCGCTGTAACGGAAGCCGTCGTCGCACGCGCTCAGGGGAATTATGCGACGGTCGACCACATCGCAGAAGATATACGGCGAAAGTTCCCGTCGGGGACCATCGGCGTCATCTTCCCCATCCTCAGCCGGAACCGGTTTTCCGTCTGCCTGATGGGGATCGCCAAGGGAGCCAGGCGCATTACGCTGATGCTCAGCTATCCTTCCGACGAAGTGGGCAACCACCTCATCACGCTCGACGAGCTGGACAGCGCGGGCATCGATCCGTACACGGATGTGCTCAGCGAAGCCGCTTTCCGCAGAAAGTTCGGGCATAAGCCGCACGAATTCACCGGTGTGGATTACATCGATTATTATAAGCAGCTCGCCAAAGAGCAGGGCGCAGATGTCGAGATCATCCTGGCGAACAACTGCCGGACGATTCTGGACTATACGAGCGACGTTCTGTATTGCGATGTTCACACGCGGGCGCGCAGCCGGCGTCTGCTGCGGGAAGCCGGAACCGGGATCGTTCTGGGACTTGAGGATATCATGACCGAGTCGATCCGCGGAAGCGGGTACAACCCGGAGTACGGCCTGCTGGGCAGCAACAAGGCGACGGAGGAATCCGTTAAACTGTTCCCAAGAGATACGCAGCCGGTGGTGGACGGTATCCAAAAACGCCTCAACGAGGCGACGGGATGCCAGATTGAAGTGATGATTTACGGTGACGGTGCATTTAAGGATCCGGTCGGAAAAATTTGGGAGTTAGCCGATCCGGTCGTGGCGCCCGCCTACACGAGCGGCCTCGAGGGACAGCCGAACGAGGTTAAGCTGAAGTATCTGGCTGACAACGAGTTCGCCCACCTGTGCGGCGACGAGCTCGAGCAGGCGATTGCCGATTATATTCGCCACAAAGAACCGGATCTCGTGGGAGAAATGGCCTCGCAGGGGACGACACCCCGCCGCCTGACCGACCTCATCGGCTCGCTGTGCGATCTGACGTCCGGCAGCGGCGACAAGGGAACACCGATCGTGTGGATCCAGGGATATTTCGATAACTTTACGGCGTAGGTCGAGCGCCGGCTATTGATAAATAAAATGACCCCCGTCTGTTAGAAAGATGAATCTAATGAGCGGGGGTCTTTTGTAGTTTATGCGGCCTTGCGCACGGTCACCGTCAGGTCGCCGGCTTCTTCGTCCACGAGCAGCACGTCGCCCATGGACAGTTCGCTTGCGAGGATGGAGCGCGCGATGAGCGTTTCCACCTTGTTCTGGATAAACCGCTTCATGGGTCTGGCGCCGTAGACCGGATCGTAGCTGCTTTCGATGATGTAGTCCTTCGCGGCGTCGGTGATCTCCATGCCAAGCGACTGCTCTTCGAGGCGCCCGGCCAAGTGTGCAAGCTGCAGATCCACGATGTGGCGGATGTCGTCTTTTGACAGCGGCTTGTAGAACACGATTTCGTCGAGCCGGTTTAAGAACTCGGGACGGAACGTCGCCTGCAGCAGCTGCGTGACCGATTCCCGGGCCTCTTCTGTAATCTGCCCGGTCGTGGACAGGCCTTCGAGCAGGTATTGCGACCCGAGGTTTGACGTCAGGATGATGATCGTATTCTTAAAGTCCACGGTCCGCCCCTGCGAGTCCGTAATCCGCCCGTCGTCCAGTACCTGAAGCAGGATGTTGAACACGTCGGGATGCGCCTTCTCGACTTCGTCGAAAAGGACGACGGAGTAGGGCTTGCGGCGCACGGCTTCCGTCAGCTGCCCGCCTTCGTCGTAGCCGACGTAGCCCGGAGGAGCTCCGATGAGCCTCGATACGGAAAACTTCTCCATGTATTCGGTCATGTCGATGCGGACGATGTTGCGTTCGTCGTCGAACAGCGCTTCCGCAAGAGCCTTGGCCAGCTCGGTCTTGCCGACGCCGGTCGGCCCGAGGAACAGGAACGAGCCGATGGGCCGGTTCGGATCGGCGATGCCTGCCCGCGATCGCAGGATTGCCTGCGTTACGCTCTGCACGGCCTCATCCTGACCGATGACCCTTTTTTTGAGCAGCCCGTCGAGGCCCAGGATCTTCTCCCGTTCGCCTTCCATTAGCTTCGATACTGGGATGCCGGTCCAGCGGGACACGATTTCGGAGATCTCCTCTTCCGTGACCGTGTCGCGCACGAGCGTCGCGCTGCTTTTCCGCTCTTCGACGGCAGCCTGCGCGTCGGCCAGCTTCTTCTCGAGTTCCGGCAGCGTGGAGTAGCGCAGCCTCGAGGCCGTTTCGTATTCGTAGTTTCTCTGCGCGTCTTCGATTTCTCCGTTGACGCGTTCGATGTCGGCCTTGATCTGCTTGATCTCGTCGACGTTGGACTTCTCCACGTCCCACCTGGATTTAAGCGCCTCGAACTCTTCCCTCAGCTCTGACAGCTCCTCGGTGATCTTTTCCTTGCGCTCCTTCGACAGGCTGTCCTGTTCTTTTTTGAGCGCCATCTCTTCGATCTCGAGCTGCATGATCTTCCGGCGCAGCGCGTCGAGCTCGGTGGGCATGGATTCGATTTCCGTCCGGATGGAGGCGCACGCCTCGTCGACGAGGTCGATGGCTTTGTCCGGCAGGAAGCGGTCGGTGATGTATCGGTTTGACAGTGTCGCTGCCGCCACGAGCGCTCCGTCCTGAATAGATACGCCGTGGAAGATCTCGTAGCGCTCCTTGAGTCCGCGCAGGATGGAAATCGTGTCTTCGACATTGGGCTCGTGGACCATCACGGGCTGGAACCGGCGTTCAAGCGCCGCATCCGCTTCGATGTATTTGCGGTATTCATCCAGCGTCGTGGCGCCGATGCAGTGCAGCTCGCCGCGCGCGAGCATGGGCTTCAGCAGGTTGCCGGCGTCCATCGCGCCGTCTGTCTTCCCGGCGCCGACGATGTTGTGCAGTTCGTCGATGAACAGGATCACCTGGCCTTCGCTGCTCTTCACTTCGTTCAGCACAGCCTTCAGCCGCTCTTCGAACTCGCCCCGGAATTTAGCGCCTGCGATGAGCGCGCCCATATCGAGGGCGAAGATCGTCTTGTCCTTGAGGCTTTCAGGGACGTCACCCCGCAGAATCCGCTGCGCCAGCCCTTCGGCAATCGCCGTCTTCCCGACGCCGGGTTCGCCGATGAGGACCGGGTTGTTCTTCGTCTTTCTCGACAGGATGCGGACCACGTTTCGAATCTCTTCGTCACGCCCGATCACGGGATCGAGCTTTTGCTCCCGCGCCTGAGCGACGAGGTCGAAACCGTACTTGCTGAGCGCATCGTACGCGTCTTCGGGATTGTCGCTGGTCACGCGGCCGGTCTTGACCGTCGCCAGCGCCTTGAGGAACTCCTCTTTGCGGATGCCGAAGTCCTTAAACAGCAGCGACAGCGTCGCCGTGGGCTTCTCCATGAGCGATAAGAACAGGTGCTCGACGGAAACGTATTCGTCCCCCATGGACGTGGCGGATTTTTCCGCAGTCGAAAGCACGCGGTCGCACTCGGGTGAGATGTAGATCTTCCCGGGTTCGCGTCCGCCGCCCGTTACGCGCGGGACGTTTTCGAGCTTGCCGCTCAGTGCTCCGAGAAAGGCATTCACATCGATGCCCATCTTCTCGAACAGCGAGCCGATCAGCCCGCCGTCCTGATCCAGAAGCGCGTACAGAAGGTGCTCGGGCACGACCTGCATATTCTGATTTTCCAGGGCGATGTTCTGAGCGGATGCAATCGCCTCCTGGGATTTTTGTGTAAATCGTTGCATGTTCAATGTAAAATCCTCCTTTATCCGCTACACCAGACCGATGCCCTGGTTCAAATAGGCCAGATATCTCTTTTCCAGTTCTTCGGGGCTGTCCGTGCCGCTCAAATAGCGTTTCATCAGCTCGTCGAACATCTTTACGTAGTCGGAAATCGCGCCGCCGAGTTCTTCGTTCGTGTAGTTGCGGTTTCGCGGCACGGCGATCGTCCGCACGAGCCTCGTATCGTACAGTTCGTAGCGGATGACGCCCGGCTCGTAGTGCCTGGCGATGTACGCGTCTTCCAGCCGTTTCCACAGGCGGAAGAATTCCGCCATATCCGCTAATAGTGCGGCCGACTGCGTCCGGAAGTTTACGACGAGCTCGCCGATGGCCCCGTTAGGAACGCGGTAAAGCTGCACCATGTACTTGATCGTCGGCCGGTATTTGTATTCCAGGCTGCTCTTCATGGACATCGTCCGCTGGTTCGGCGTCACAAACGGCACGAGCTCGCTCGTTTCCGACATCAGCTTTTCGATGTTGCGGAAGATGCTGTCGATGCGCTTTTCCGGCGTCATCAGCGATACATATTCGGCCAGAATCTGATTGACGAGATTCGACCGGTTCGTGCCTTCGCGCAGACAGATCTTGTCGATTTCTGACACGACACTGTCCATCAACATCAGGCTGTATAGGTTTTTATCCATTAGGACCTCCGTTTTTATGAGGGGGTGTGTGTATATCTGAACGGTGCTGCGAATCCACGGGTACGCCGGGACTCGCACAGATATATTGTATCGTATTTGCATAATTTGTCAAGCATATTATATAAATAACACTACGAATTATGATAGGCAGACGGAGAATAGGCGCGTTCCTCAATCGGGCGGGTAATCGTGTTCCTTATCCGGCCGTAGAATTACAAAAGCGGAACACAATTGTTCCTTCTGTCGCCTGTAATCTGCAAATGAGGAACGCACGACCCCGATATTCACCAAATGTGTTCCTTATCCGGCCGCGGATTTACGAAAGCGGAACACAATTGTTCCTTCTGCCGCCTGCAATCTGCAAATGAGGAACACGCGGCCCCGATATCCGTCGACCGTGTTCCTTATCCTGCTTCAGATTTGCAAAAGCGGAACACAATTGTTCCTTTTACTGCCTGCAATCTGCAAATGAGGAACGCGCGGCCCTGATATTCACCAACGGTGTTCCTTACTCAGCCACGGATTCTACAAAGAGGAACGGAAGCGTTCCTTCCATCCTCCAAATCCCGCCAGGAAGGAACGCCACCGCCTTTCAATCCCCGCAGGGCGGTTTGAACCGAGGATAACTCGCAGCGTCACGCCCGTGCGTTTTAACAATTCGATGGACACCGCCCGACAACATGGGGTAGAATAAAAAACGAAACGAAAGGAAGGCTGATGGATGTACTGTTGACTGCGAGTGCGGCCTGGTTTGTCGCACAGCTGCTAAAGCTCATTTACTACAGAATCGTGGACGGCCGCTTCAGTTTCGCCGTGCTCGTCGCGTCCGGCGGCATGCCCAGTTCTCACACAGCGTTCGTTACGGCTGCGACGGTGCGGGTGGCGCTCGTCGAAACCGTATTTTCGCCGCTGTTCGGCATAAGCGCGGTGCTTGCGCTCATCGTGATGTACGATGCCGCGGGCGTGCGTCACTCGGTCGGCGAACAGGCCCGTACGCTCAACAAGATTCAGGAAGAGCTTCGGGGGCTCGTCGCTTTCGACGTCGATGTGATCAAAGAGGTGCTGGGCCACACGGGCACGCAGGTGTTTGCCGGATTCGTGCTCGGCCTGATCGCGGGATTTACGTCTGTCTGGTTTCCGCTGCCATAACTTACGGAGAGTGTCATGAAGATTAAAGAGAAGTTTGACTTGCTGGGCGTCGACAGTGCGCCCGGTCAGGAAGTGCGCAGGCGCGACGACGACCTGCCCGCAAAAGGCGACGTGTTGCCCGGTATACCGGTCGACTTTTCGCACGGCGACGTCGATGCGCATCCGCCGATTCCCGGTGCGCTCGATACATTTTGTGCGGGGTTTGACGAGGGCGGCGCGCAGGCCTACACGGAATACCGCGGCCGGGAGACGATCCGCCTGGACATAGCGCAGAAGCTTTCCGTGCTTACGGGGCGTGACGTCGATGCCGGCGAAGAGCTGATTCTGACGCCGGGGACTCAGGGAGCACTGTTCCTTGCGATGGGAGCTTGCGTTGCATCCGGCGACAAAGTCGCCTACGTGGAGCCCGATTACTTTGCCAACCGGAAGATGATCGACTTTCTCGAAGGCGAGAAGATGCCCGTGCCCATGCGCTGGATTAGGAACGATGCCGAGTGTGTATCTGCAACTGATAAAGGCAACAAATGCACAACAATGAGTGCAGATAAAGAATGCGCAGCATCTCCAGCTTGTTATCCCGAAACCGGGAGCGGCATCGACCTCGATGTTCTCGAGCAGGCCTTCCGCGACGGTGCGCGGCTGTTCATCTTCTCGAATCCGAACAATCCGACCGGCGCCGTCTATTCAAAGGAGGAGCTGGAGCAAATCGCTGAGCTGTGCAATTCCTACGGTGTATCGGTTATCGCCGATGAACTGTATTCCCGCCAGATGTACGACGGGCGGGAGTTTATACACTTTTCGAGTCTCGCGAATAAACCGGAACACCTCGTCACGATCATCGGGCCGTCCAAAACGGAATCCATGAGCGGCTTTCGGCTCGGCGTGGCATTCGGCAACGCAGAGATCATCCGGCGCATGGAAAAGCTGCAGGCGATCGTATCGCTTCGCTGCAGCGGGTACAATCAGGCGGTGTTTGCAAACTGGATGAGCGAGCCGGAAGGATGGCTGGCTGCACGCGTTGCTGCGCACCAGGCGATTCGAAACGATGTGCTCGAAGTCTTTTTGCAGGCAGGTCTGGAAGCGACACCTCCGCGCGGCGGGAGCTATCTGTTTGTCCGGATTCCAAAGCTCGAAATCGAACCGCATCAGTTCGTCGCCCTTCTGCGCATTCAGGCCGGCGTCATCGTAACGCCGGGTACGGAATTCGGCCCGTCGTTTGCAGACTGGTTCCGCATCAACTTCTCGCAGGACCACGCCAATGCGGTCGCGGCGGCCGAGCGGATTGTGCAGCTGATCGAGCGGTACAAAGCATAAAAAAACAGCGCCATAAATGCGGCGCTGTTTGCATATATACTTCCTTATTCTTCTCCGAAATCGTCGAACTTCACCAGCTTCTTACCACCCGGCTCGCTGTCGAACGCTTCCTGCCAGCGCTCCAGCGGAACGACCATCGAGATGGCCAGCTCGGGCTTGATGTCGCCTTTAGCAAACAGGTCCATGGCCAGCGCCCACGAGCTCGGCTTCTGGCTGCGCGACCCCATATAGCGGATCTCCTTGTGGAGCAGGTATTCCATCGAAATGGGGAGATAGTCTTCGGCGAACACGCCCATCTGGATGACCTGTCCCTTTTTGTGCACGACTTCGAACGCCTTGTGGACGGCAGCGAGCGCACCGGAGCACTCGAACGCGTGATCCACGCCTTCATCCGTAATCGAATGGATAAACTCGGTCAGATCCTGCGTCTGCTGGTTGACCGTGTGCTGCACGCCCATGCCCTTCGCTGCTTTAAAGCGTTCCTCATCCACCGTGAGCCCCGCCAGGATGACGGTAGCTCCGACGGTCACGGCGACCTGCGCCACCATCAGTCCGATCGCTCCGGCGCCGAACACGCACACCGTGTCGCCCGGCTGCACGTTCGCCACTTCGATGACCGCATGCGTGCCGCATGCCAGCGGTTCCGACATGGCGCCGGCCATCAGGGTCACGTTATCGGGCAGTTTCCAGACCCGGTCTTGGGCCATCGTCATATATTCCTCGAACGCCCCGTCGCGGTTCGTCCCGATGCCCGTACGGTTGCCGCACAGGTTGTAGTCCTTGCTCTTGCAGTAGCGGCATTCCTCGCAGGCTTTGTACGTGGACTCGCTCGTTACGCGGTCGCCGACTTTCAGTTTCGTGACGCCTTCGCCGACGGCGGTTACGATGCCGGAGAGTTCGTGTCCGAGCACGACGGGATAGCGCGTTTTGGAATATCCGCCCTGATAGGCGTGCATGTCCGTGCCGCACAGTCCGGCGTAGGCGACTTTGATCGTTACATCGCCCGGACCCGGTTCGGGGATGGGCACTTCCTGGATTTCCATCTGGTTGGGGGCGATGAGCTTTAATGCTTTCATGGCGTGGTTCTCCTTTTTCTATTTGATGTGAACATAATTTCACAAAATATTCATATGTTCAATGTGATTTTAAAAGAAACGCTGAAATTTGTCAAACTATTTTCAAAAATGTTTTGACAAATCTTTTGATGTATGCAATAATTCAATGTAGCAAACGTTCCGTATCTGCACATTTGTTCAAATATTCGAACGACAGGAAGTAGGCAGCAGTGGCAGACAGTGGATTGGAAACGTAAAAGCGTGCATCCTGTCAGCAAATGCTGAGCAACAGGCAACGAAGCGCAATCAGTCAGGATGCATCGGCCATCAACCGTGAGCCATTCAGCAACTGTAAACAATTGGACAACAACCAATAAAACAACAAGCAGTCAAACAACTAAACGCAATCGGACAACAACCAGTCAAACAACCAAACTGATCAGTCAAACTTAAAAACACAATCAGCCAAACAACCAAGCTACTCAGTCATGCAACAAATAGGAAGCGATACGAACACGATAGGAGGAATCGATCCATGGTGAAAAAAACCTACACGAACGAAGAGATCCGGGAGGTCGCCACGAAGGTGAGGAAGCAGGTCTTAAAGTTCGCTCTCGAGCGGGGCGGATGCTATTTAGGGCAGGCTTGTTCGTCGTCCGACGTGCTGGCGACGCTGTACCTGGCGGTGATGAACCTGGGCGAAAGCGAAGGGAATCCCGACGGGATCAAGTTCCCCGGCGTACCCAGCGAAACGAACATGACCTACCCGAGAGGTGCGCTGTACAACGGACCCACGACGGCGGGCTACGACCGGTTCTTCCTGTCACCCGCACACTACGCCGGCGTCCTGTACTGCACGCTGGCCGCCTGCGGCCGGATGAACTGGGAAGCCGTCGAACACTTCAACGAAGACGGCTGGATCTTCGAAATGATCGGCGCAGAGCACTCGCCGGGATTTGAGACGAACGCAGGGTCACTCGCCCAGACGATCAGCGTCGCCTGCGGCACCGCGCACGCGCGCAAGCTCAAAGGCGAAGACGGCATCGTGTACTGCTACATGTCCGACGGAGAACTCCAGGAAGGACAGACGTGGGAAGCCCTGCAGGTCGCCTCTCATTACAAGCTCGACAACTTCGTCCTCGTCATCGACGCCAACGGCATGCAGATCGAAGGCTACACCGAAGACGTGATGAGCATTGAGCCTCTTAAGGACCGTTTCGAGGCATTCGGTGCCGTGACGGTCGAAGTCGACGGTCACGACATTCAGGCCATCCGGGATGCGGCAGCAACCGAGCATCCGGGCCAACCGCTTGTCATCATCACCCGGACGAACTCCTGCGCGGGATTGCCGTTCCTGGCGGAGCGCAAACCGTTCCTGCACTTTGTCGGATTTAAGACGCCCGAAGAAGTCGCAGAAGCAGAAAAGTTCATGGAGTCAATGTAGATCGCAGAAGACAGGTTGAAGACAAGTTGGAGAATAGAGAGGGAACGAACATGAAAATGGAATTGAACGTACACTCCGACAGCATGATCCGCTGGGGCAAAGAGCACCCCGAAGTCGTCGTGCTGTCTGCGGATCTGGGAAGCTCGTGCGAAATCAAAGAGTTTCGGAACGTGCTGCC
>Ga0265293_10003988_pt1 | contig 26619 bp, 22 predicted proteins | sample Munlanlewell138R_FD_192505 | JGI IMG/M metagenome (GOLD analysis project Ga0265293, IMG submission 192505) | Leachate microbial communities from a municipal landfill in Southern Ontario, Canada - Leachate well 138R | ecosystem: Engineered > Solid waste > Landfill > Unclassified | place: Canada...
CATATAGGCTGCAAGCAATCTGAAAACTCTTTTGGAGAACCGCTATGGGAAAAATTATCGGCATTGACCTGGGTACCACCAACTCCTGTGTGGCGGTGCTCGAAGGAGACAAGCCCCGGGTGATCGAGAACGCCGAAGGCGCCCGCACCACCCCGTCCATCGTCGCCTATACCGACGAGGGCGAAGTGCTGGTGGGCCAGTCCGCCAAGCGCCAGTCGGTCACCAACCCCAAGAACACCCTCTATGCCGTCAAGCGCCTGATCGGTCGCCGCTTCGAGGACGACGTGGTGCAGAAGGACATCAAGATGGTGCCCTATGAGATCGTCAAGGCCGACAATGGCGACGCCTGGGTGCGGGTCAAGGGGGACAAGAAGGCGCCCCCGCAGATTTCCGCCGAAGTGCTGAAAAAGATGAAGAAGACCGCCGAGGACTACCTGGGCGAGCCCGTCACCGAGGCGGTGATCACCGTGCCCGCCTATTTCAACGATTCCCAGCGCCAGGCCACCAAGGATGCCGGCCGCATTGCCGGCCTCGACGTCAAGCGCATCATCAACGAGCCCACCGCCGCGGCCCTGGCCTACGGCCTCGACAAGTCCAAGGGCGACCACGTGGTGGCGGTCTACGACCTGGGTGGCGGTACCTTCGACATTTCCATCATCGAGATCGCCGATGTGGACGGTGAGACCCAGTTCGAGGTGCTGTCCACCAACGGCGACACCTTCCTCGGTGGCGAGGACTTCGACCTGGCGCTGATCAATTACCTGGCCGACGAATTCAAGAAGGAAAATGGCATCAGCCTCTCCGGCGACCCCCTGGCCATGCAGCGCCTCAAGGAGGCCGCGGAGAAGGCCAAGATCGAGCTGTCCTCCGCGCAGCAGACCGAGGTCAACCTGCCCTACATCACCGCTGACGCCACCGGTCCCAAGCACCTGGTGGTCAAGCTGACCCGCTCCAAGCTGGAATCCCTGGTTGAGGATCTGGTCAAGCGTTCCATCGAGCCGGTGAAGGTGGCCCTCAAGGATGCCGGCAAATCCGCCGCCGACATCGACGAGATCATCCTGGTGGGCGGCCAGACCCGCATGCCCCTGGTGCAGAAGGCCGTCGCCGACTTCTTCGGCAAGGAGCCCCGCAAGGACGTCAATCCCGACGAGGCCGTGGCAGTGGGCGCCGCCATCCAGGGCGCGGTGCTGTCCGGGGACGTCAAGGATGTCCTGCTGCTGGACGTGACCCCGCTGACCCTCGGCATCGAGACCATGGGCGGCGTCGCCACCCCGCTGATCGAGAAGAACACCACCATTCCCACCAAGAAGTCCCAGGTGTTCTCCACCGCCGACGACAACCAGACCGCCGTGACCATTCATGTGGTTCAGGGTGAGCGCAAGCAGGCGTCCCAGAACAAGTCCCTGGGCCGCTTCGACCTCGCCGACATTCCGCCGGCGCCCCGCGGCATGCCGCAGATCGAGGTGACCTTCAACATCGATGCCAACGGTATTCTCCACGTGTCCGCCAAGGACAAGGCCACCGGCAAGGAGCAGTCCATCGTCATCAAGGCATCCTCCGGCCTCAGTGAGGACGAGATCGAGAAGATGGTGCGCGACGCCGAGTCCCACGCCGCCGAGGACAAGAAGTTCGAGGAGCTGGTGCAGGCCCGCAACGCCGCCGATGGCCTTGCCCACGCCGTGCGCAAGACCCTGAGCGAGGCGGGCGACAAGGCCAGCGACGAGGAGAAGGCCGCCATCGAAGCCGCCATCAAGGATGTCGAGGATGCCGTCAAGGGCGACGACAAGGACGCCATCGAGGCCGCCACCACCAAGCTGTCGGAAGCCTCCGCCAACCTGGCGCAGAAGCTCTATGCCGAACAGGCCCAGCAGGGAGAGCCCGCCAGCGCCGAGCGCGCCCCCGGCGATGACGTGGTGGACGCCGAGTTCGAGGAAGTGAAGGATTCCGACAAGAAATGACGTCTGACGGCGGGCGTACCCGGGGCGGTTGCCTCCCTCGCGGGGCAAGGTTCTAGGCGTCCGACGCATCGGGGGGAGATGAGAGGCAGCCACTGTCTCCCATCTCCCCCGTTCCTGTTAAGAAAGAGAGACACTCAATGTCCAAACGGGACTACTACGAAATACTCGGCGTGGAGCGCGGCGCTTCCGAGGCGGACATCAAGAAGGCCTACCGGCGGGTGGCGATGAAATTTCACCCGGACCGCAATCCCGACGACAAGGGCGCCGAGGAAAAATTCAAGGAGGCCTCCGAGGCCTACGAGGTGCTCTCCGATGCCGAGAAGCGCGCCGCCTACGACCGCTTCGGCCACGACGCCGTGGCGGGCGGTGGCTTTGGCGGCGGCGGGGCCGGTGGCGGTTTCGGCAACTTCAGCGATATCTTCGGCGATGTGTTCGGCGATATCTTTGGCGGTGGAGGTGGCGGCCAGCGGCGCGGCGGCCCGGCCCGGGGTTCGGATCTGCGCTACAACCTCGAGCTGGACCTCGAGGATGCGGTGCGCGGCACCACCACCACCATCCGCGTTCCCACCCTGGTCCACTGCGAGGAGTGCGATGGCTCCGGCGCCAGGAAGGGCTCCACGCCCCTGGCTTGCGGCACCTGTGGTGGCCATGGCCAGGTGCGCATGTCCCAGGGCTTCTTCCAGGTACAGCAGACCTGCCCCAAGTGCCGTGGGCGCGGCGTGCTGATCAGCGATCCCTGTCCCAAGTGCCATGGCCAGGGTGTGCGGGAGGAAGCCAAGACCCTGTCGGTGAAGGTGCCCGCCGGGGTCGACAATGGCGACCGCATTCGTCTCTCCGGCGAGGGCGAGGCGGGCCCCGCTGGCGGGCCGCCAGGGGATCTCTACGTGCAGATCCACGTGCGCGAACACGATATCTTCCAGCGGGATGGTCGCAACCTCTACTGCGAAGTGCCCATCAGCATCGTCGACGCGGCCCTGGGGGGCGAGCTGGAAGTGCCCACCCTCGGCGGCAAGGTCAAGCTCAAGGTGCCGCCGGAGACCCAGACGGGTCGGCTGTTCCGCCTGCGGGGCAAGGGGGTGGCCAGTGTCCGCGGCGGCGGCCCGGGGGACCTGCTGTGCCGGGTGGTGGTGGAAACCCCCGTCAACCTCAGCGCCCGCCAGAAGGATCTCCTCAAGCAGTTCCAGGGGGACCTGGAGGGGGGCAAGAACTCCCCGCGCCAGACCAGCTGGTTCGAGGGCGTCAAAAAGTTCTTCGATGGCTTTACCATGTAAGGCTGCAGGTTGGGTTGACACGGGAAACCCAATGGAGCGATAGCGTCCAAACAAGGAATCACCATGATCAGAATCGCGGTAACCGGCGCGGCCGGTCGGATGGGCAAGACCCTGATGGAAGCCATCGCCAATCATCCCTCGGTGGTGCTGGCCGCGGCCCTGGAGCGGCCCGACAGCTCCCTGGTGGGGGCGGACGCCGGGGAGCTGGCGGGTATCGGCCGCAATGGCGTGACCGTGTCGGGGGATCTGGCGGCGGTGATCGAGCACTTCGATGTGCTGATCGATTTCAGCATTCCCGCGGCCTCGGCGGCCAATGTCGCCCTCTGCGCCCGCCACGGCAAGCCGGTGGTGCTCGGCACCACAGGCTTCGATGATGCCCAGAAGACGGCCATCGCCGAGGCCGCCACCCGCATCCCCATCTGCCAGTCGTCCAACTTCAGCACCGGGGTGAACCTCTGCTTCAAGCTGTTGGATATGGCCGCCCGGGTGCTGGGGGATGATGTCGACATCGAGGTCTACGAGGCCCACCATCGCCACAAGATCGATGCCCCGTCCGGCACCGCCCTCAGTATGGGGGAAGTGGTCGCCAATGCCCTCGGGCGCGATCTCAGGCAGGTGGCCGTCTACGGCCGCGAGGGTCAGACCGGCGCCCGTGCCCGGGACACCATCGGCTTTGCCACGGTGCGGGCGGGGGATATCGTCGGCGACCACACGGTGATGTTCGCCGCCGACGGCGAGCGGGTCGAGATCACCCACAAGGCCTCGAGCCGCATGGCCTTCGCCCGGGGCGCGGTGCGCGCCGCCCACTGGCTGGCGGCGAGATCCCCCGGTCGCTACGACATGCAGGACGTCCTCGCCCTCAAGTGAGCCCCCCCGGGGTTATTTGGCTGGACAGGGCGGGGGCCATCCCCTACAATCCCGCCTCAGGTTTCCGCCGGTCGCAGAGCCTGAATTCCACGAGAGGCGCATGGTCAAAATTCCCAAAGCGAGATGAATCCGGCATTCATCTCGCTTTTTTGCAAGCGGATTTTGGCATCCCGGCGGCGGCCCAGAGTGTTACCAAGCCTGCGTTTGTTCCGTATCCCAACGAGAGGACTAAGTGTTGAAATCCGATCTTCGTCGGCCCGCCTTGCTTGCGCTTGAAGAGGGCACCGTTTTCAGGGGTACTGCAATTGGCGCCGAGGGTATCTCCAGCGGGGAGGTGGTTTTCAATACCTCCCTCACCGGCTACCAGGAGATTCTCACCGATCCCTCCTATGCCCGCCAGATCGTCACCCTGACCTATCCCCATATCGGCAACGTTGGCGTCAACGTCGAGGACGAGGAGTCCTCCGCCATCTGGGCCGCGGGCCTCGTCATTCGCGACCTGCCCCTGCTGGCCAGCAACTTCCGCAGCGAGCAGAGCCTCGACCAGTACCTCAAATCCCGCAACATCCTCGGCATCGCCGACATCGACACCCGCAAGCTGACCCGCATCCTCAGGGAGAAGGGCGCCCAGAACGGCTGCCTGATGGCCGGCGAGGTGGACGAGGCAAAGGCCCTCGAACAGGCCCGGGCATTCGCCGGCCTCAAGGGCATGGACCTCGCCAAGGAAGTCAGCGCCCGCCAAGCCTACCCCTGGCGGGAAGGCTCCTGGGCCCTCGGCAAGGGTCACGGCCAGCCGGCGACCGGCCGCTTCAAGGTGGTGGCCTACGACTTCGGCGTCAAGCGCAACATCCTGCGGATGCTCGCCGACCGCGGCTGCGAGCTCACCGTGGTGCCCGCCCAGACGCCCGCCAGCGAGGTGCTGGCGATGAACCCGGACGGCATCTTCCTCTCCAACGGCCCCGGCGACCCGGCGCCCTGCGACTATGCCATCAGCGCCATCAAGGCGTTTCTCGATACCGATATCCCGGTGTTCGGCATCTGCCTCGGCCACCAGCTGCTGGCCCTGGCCTCCGGCGCCCGCACCCTGAAAATGAAGTTCGGCCACCACGGCGGCAACCACCCGGTGCAGGATCTCGACAGCGGCCGGGTGATGATCACCGCCCAGAACCACGGCTTCGCGGTGGACGAGGCGACCCTGCCCGCCAACCTGCGGGCCACCCACCGCTCCCTGTTCGACGGCAGCCTGCAGGGCATCCACCGCACCGACAAGCCGGCGTTCAGCTTCCAGGGCCACCCCGAAGCGAGCCCCGGTCCCCGCGACGCGGCGCCGCTGTTCGATCATTTTGTTGAGTTGATGGTGGCTCGCAAGGGAGTGTAGTGGGCAGGCTTTTGCGGCCCGCGAAAGCGAGGCTGGTCTGACGTCAGACGCAGGACGTCTGACGCAAAAGCGGGATCAAGAGCGAAGATATCGGCGGCGCAGCCGCCCCAAAAGCGTCAGACGTCCTGCGTCAGACGTCAGACCCACAGAAATTCTGACGGTTAGCACAACATGCCCAAACGCACAGATATCCAAAGCATCCTCATCCTCGGCGCCGGCCCCATCGTCATCGGCCAGGCCTGCGAGTTCGACTACTCCGGCGCCCAGGCCTGCAAGGCGCTCAAGGAGGAGGGTTACCGGGTGATCCTGGTGAACTCCAACCCCGCCACCATCATGACCGACCCGGCCATGGCGGATGCCACCTACATCGAGCCGGTGGAGTGGCGCACCGTGGCGGCCATCATTGAGCGCGAGCGCCCCGATGCCCTGCTGCCCACCATGGGCGGCCAGACGGCCCTCAACTGCGCCCTCGACCTGGCCCGGGAGGGGGTGCTCGACAAGTTCGGCGTGCAGATGATCGGCGCCGATGCCGACGCCATCGACAAGGCCGAGGACCGGGAGCGCTTCGACAAGGCCATGAAGGCCATCGGCCTCGAAACCCCCAAGGCGATGATCGTCCACAGCCTGGAGGAGGCACTCCAGGTGCCCGACCAGTTCGGCTACCCCTGTATCATTCGTCCGTCCTTTACCATGGGCGGCTCCGGCGGCGGCATCGCCTACAACCGGGAGGAATTCGAGGAGATCTGCAAGCGCGGCCTCGACCTGTCCCCCACCAACGAGCTGCTGATCGACGAATCCCTGATCGGCTGGAAAGAGTTCGAGATGGAGGTGGTGCGGGACAGGAACGACAACTGCATCATCGTCTGTTCCATCGAGAACTTCGACCCCATGGGCATCCACACCGGCGACTCCATTACCGTCGCCCCGGCCCAGACCCTGACCGACAAGGAATACCAGATCATGCGCGACGCCTCCATCAAGGTGTTGCGGGAGATCGGCGTCGAGACCGGGGGCTCCAACGTCCAGTTCGCGGTCAATCCCGCCGATGGTCGGCTGGTGGTGATCGAGATGAACCCCCGGGTATCCCGCTCCTCCGCCCTGGCCTCCAAGGCCACCGGCTTTCCCATCGCCAAGGTTGCCGCCAAGCTGGCGGTGGGCTATACCCTCGACGAGCTGCAGAACGAGATCACCGGCGGCGCCACGCCGGCGTCCTTCGAGCCGAGCATCGACTACGTGGTCACCAAGGTGCCGCGCTTTGCCTTCGAGAAATTCGCCACCGCCAATGCCAAGCTCACCACCCAGATGAAGTCCGTGGGCGAGGTGATGGCCATCGGCCGCACCTTCCAGGAATCCCTGCAAAAGGCCCTGCGCGGGCTGGAAGTGGGTGCCGCCGGCTTCGATCCCAAGGTGGACCTGGCCAGCGACGAGGCCCTGGGCACCATCCGCGGCCAGATCGCCGAGGCGGGCGCCGAGCGCATCTGGTACGTGGCCGACGCCTTCCGCGCCGGCATGGACCTCGACGAGGTTCAGCGCATGACCAATATCGATCCCTGGTTCCTGGTGCAGATCGAGGACCTGATCGCCGAGGAACGCGCCCTCGCCGGCCGCCAGCTGGCGGACCTCGACCGCGACGCCCTCTATCGCCTGAAGCGCAAGGGCTTTGCCGACAAGCGTCTCGCCGACCTGCTCGGCACCAGCGAAACCGCCGTGCGGGAGCGCCGCCACGGCGAGGGCCTCCACCCGGTGTACAAGCGGGTGGACACCTGCGCCGCCGAATTCGCCACCGCCACCGCCTACATGTACTCCACCTACGAGGAGGAGTGCGAGGCGAACCCGTCGGACCGCAGGAAGATCCTGGTGCTCGGTGGCGGCCCCAACCGCATCGGCCAGGGCATCGAGTTCGACTACTGTTGCGTGCACGCCGCCCTCGCCATGCGGGAGGACGGCTACGAGACCATCATGGTCAACTGCAACCCGGAGACGGTATCCACCGACTACGACACCTCCGACCGCCTCTACTTCGAGCCGGTGACCCTTGAGGATGTGCTGGAAATCGTCAATCTCGAAAGGCCCGTGGGGGTCATCGTCCAGTTCGGCGGCCAGACGCCCCTGAAGCTGGCCCGGGCCCTGGAAAAGGCCGGGGTGCCCATCATCGGCACCACCCCGGACGCCATCGACCGCGCCGAGGACCGGGAGCGCTTCCAGCAGATGATCGACAAGCTGGGTCTCCTGCAGCCCCCCAACGCCACCGTGCGCTCGGCGGACGCGGCCCTCGAAAAGGCCCGGGAAATCGGCTATCCCCTGGTGGTGCGCCCGTCCTATGTGCTCGGTGGCCGGGCCATGGAGATCGTCTACGGCGAGGACGAGCTGATGCGCTACATGCGCGAGGCGGTGCAGGTGTCCGAGGACTCCCCGGTGCTGCTCGACTACTTCCTGTCCGCCGCCATCGAGGTGGACATCGATGCCGTATCCGACGGCCAGCAGGTGGTGATCGGCGCCATCATGCAGCACATCGAGCAGGCCGGTATCCACTCCGGTGACTCCGCCTGCTCCCTGCCGCCCTACAGCCTGCCGGCGGCCATCCAGGACGAGATGCGCGACATCGTTCGCCAGATGGCGGTGGAACTCAACGTGGTGGGCCTGATGAACGTCCAGCTGGCCTGGCAGGACGGCAAGATCTACGTGATCGAGGTCAACCCCCGGGCGTCCCGCACCGTGCCGTTCGTGTCCAAGTGCATCGGCACATCCCTGGCGAAGATCGCCGCCCGCTGCATGGCCGGCACCACCCTGGCGGCGCAGAATTTCACCCGGGAGATCGTGCCCGCCTACTACAGCGTCAAGGAAGCGGTTTTCCCCTTCAACAAGTTCCCCGGTATCGACCCCATCCTCGGCCCCGAGATGAAGTCCACCGGAGAGGTGATGGGGGTGGGCGACACCTTCGCCGAGGCCTACGCCAAGGCCCAGCTCGGCGCCAGCGACGAGATTCCCCTCAAGGGCACCGCCTTCATCAGCGTGCGGGAGCAGGACAAGCCCGGGGTGGCCAGCGTCGCCCGCCAGCTGGCGGAGCGGGGCTTTGCCCTGGTGGCGACCCGCGGCACCGCCGATATTCTCCGCGCGGCGGGGCTCGACGTGGACGTGGTCAACAAGGTCAAGGAAGGCCGTCCCCATATCGTCGACATGATCAAGAACGGCAAGGTACAGCTGATCCTCAATACCACCGAGGGTCGCCAGGCCATCGCCGATTCCTCCACCATCCGTTCCACCGCGGAATCCAACGGCGTCTACTACACTACCACCCTCGCCGGTGGCAACGCCGTGTGCCAGGCGCTGGCCCACGGCAATGAATTCCGGGTGCGCAAACTGCAGGAGCTGCACGAGACCATGCCGCAATGAACAAGGTACCGATGACCGCCGAAGGCGCCGAGCGGCTTCGCCAGGAGCTCGACCAACTCAAGCGGGTGGATCGCCCGCGCATCGTGCAGGCCATCGCCGATGCCCGGGAGCATGGCGATCTCAAGGAAAACGCCGAGTACCACGCCGCCCGGGAACAGCAGAGCTTCGCCGAGGGCCGTATCCAGGAGATCGAGGGCAAGCTCAGCCACGCCCAGATCATCGACATCACCAAGATCCCCGAAGGGGAGAAGGTGATCTTTGGTGTCACCGTCACCATCGTCGACACCGAGACGGAGGACGCGAAAACCTACAAGATCGTCGGCGACGACGAGGCCGATATCAAGGCCGGCAAGATCTCCTACCAGTCCCCCATCGCCCGCGGCCTGATCGGCAAGGAAGTGGGCGACGTGGTGGTGATCCAGACCCCCTCGGGGCCCGTGGAGTACGAAATCGACCAGGTACGGCACATCTAGCGCCGGCCGCCCTTCGGGAGACAATCCTTGGATTTTTTCATTTTCATCAGCGAACAGTGGGTACTGGTCAGCATTCTGGTGCTGCTCATCTACGCCTTTGCCTTCAGCGAGCGCATCAAGGGGGGCAAGCCGATTTCCACCAGTGAGCTGACCCGCCTGATGAACAGCGGCGAGGGCATCCTGCTCGATATCCGCGACGCCAAGGAATTCGGCGAGGGGCACATCACCGGGGCCGTCAACATCCCCTTCGGCAAGCTCGACAGCCGTATCAGCGAGCTCGACAAGCACCGGGAAAAGCTGGTGGTGATCGCCGACAAGGTGGGCCAGCACGCCGGGGCCGCCGGCAAGAAGCTGCGCCAGGCGGGCTTTCAGGTGCGCCGCCTGCAGGGCGGCATGACGGAGTGGACGGGCCAGGGGCTGCCGTTGATCAAGAGCCGCTAGGGGTTGAAATCCCGGGGCCTGACCACCACCTAGGCGAAAGGGGAAAGGCCCTTTTCATTCACAACGGATAACAAGGTTTCGAGACATGACAGAACAAGCAGACCAGGCAGCAGCGAACGAACAGGGCAATGACAACGCCATGGAGTTCTCCCTCCAGCGGGTATACCTCAAGGACCTGTCCTTCGAGTCGCCCCTCGGCGCCCGCGCTTTCACCCGCCAGTGGAAGCCCAAGGTCAACCAGGATCTTTCCACCAAGATCGCCCGCCTCGACGACAACCACTTCGAGGTGGTGCTCGACATCACCATCACCGTGAAGGACGACACCGACACCCTTTATCTGGTGGAGGTCAAGCAGGCCGGCGTGTTCTTCGCCAAGGGGCTCAACGAGCAGCAGCTGGCGGGCATCCTCAACACCCAGTGCCCCAGCATTCTCTTCCCCTACGTGCGGGAGACCATCGACAGCGTGGTGACCCGGGGCACCTTCCCGGCGCTGATGCTGCCGCCGATCAACTTCGATGCCCTGTTCCAGCAGGCGGTGGCCAACGCCAACGCCAAGGCGGCGGAGTCCCAGGGCCAGGCCGCCGAGACCCCGGCGCACTGAAGCCCGGGCCTGCATAAAAAAACCGCCCTCGCCGGGCGGTTTTTTTATGGGCGGGTGTTCGGAGGGTTAGTCCTCGTCCTCCCCGTCGCCGTTGCCCATGCCCAGGTCCTTGAGCTTGCGGGTGAGGGTATTGCGGCCCCAGCCGAGCAGCTCGGCGGCTTCCTTCTTGCGGCCCCCGGTGCGCTCCAGGGCCACCTCGATCATCGCCTTCTCGAAGGCGGGCAGGGCGGTGTCGAGGATCTTCCCGTGGCCGCTCTCGATCTCCGCCCGGGCCCAGCGCTGGAGGCTCAGCTCCCACTGGTCCGACACCGGGGCACGGGCCTGTTCCCGCTCCTCCATCATTTCCGGGGGCAGGTCGCTGAGCAGGATCTCCCGCCCGGAGGCCATCACCGTCAGCCAGCGGCAGGTGTTCTCCAGCTGGCGCACGTTCCCCGGCCAGGGCAGGTTGACCAGGTAGCGTTCGGCCTCCTTGGACACGACCTTGGGTTCCACCTCCAGGTCCCGGGCGGACTGGGTGAGGAAATACTGGATCAGGCGCGGGATGTCCTCCTTGCGGTCGGCGAGGCGGGGCAGGTGGACGCGGATGACGTTGAGACGGTGGAACAGGTCCTCCCGGAAGCGGTGGGCGGTGACCAGCTCCTCCAGGTTCTGGTGGGTGGCGGCGATGATGCGCACGTTCACCTTCACCGGGGTGTGGCCGCCGACCCGGTAGAACTCACCGTCCGCCAGCACCCGCAGCAGCCGGGTCTGGGCCTCGGAGGGCATGTCGCCGATCTCGTCGAGGAAGAGGGTGCCGCCGTTGGCCTGTTCGAAGCGCCCGGGGCGGCGCTGGTTGGCGCCGGTGAAGGCACCCTTTTCGTGGCCGAACAGCTCCGATTCGATCAGATCGTGGGGAATGGCCGCCATGTTGAGGGCGATGAAGGGGAATTGCGCCCGCGGGCTGTGACGGTGCAGGGCGCGGGCCACCAGCTCCTTGCCGGTGCCGGATTCGCCGTTGATCAGCACCGTGATGTTGGACTTGGAGAGCCGGCCGATGGCGCGGAACACCTCCTGCATGGCCGGGGCCTCGCCGATGATGTCGGCGTGGGCCAGGGTGGTTTCGCTCACCGGCGGTTGCTGTTGCTCGCGGCTGAAGGTCAGCGCCCGCTGGGTCACCGACACCAGCTCGTCGATGTCGAAGGGCTTGGGCAGGTATTCGAAGGCACCGCCCTGGTAGGCGGACACCGCGCTGTCCAGGTCGGAGTGAGCGGTGGTGATGATGATGGGGATGTTGGGGGATTCGGCGTGGATGCGCTTCAACAGTTCCAAGCCGCTGATGCCGGGCATGCGGATGTCGCTGATGATCACCTCGGGCGGGTCGCGGTCGAGGTTGTCGAGCAGGTCGGCGGCGCTCTCGAAGCTGCGCACCTGGAACTGGTTGCGGCTCAGGGCCTTTTCCATCACCCAGCGGATGGAGTGGTCATCGTCGACGACCCAGACGGAGGCTTTGTCATTCATGGTCATTGTCAATCGGTAGGAAAATGGAGAATTGGGTGTAGCCCTGGCGGCTGTCGCATTCGATCAGCCCCCGGTGCAGGTTGATGGCCGACTGGGCGATGGGCAGGCCCAGGCCGCTGCCCTCGGCGCGGCCGCTGATCATCGGGTAGAAAATCCGGTTGGCGATCTCGGCGGGAATTCCCGGGCCGTTGTCGATGATGTCGAGGCGACACACCACCCGGTGGTGTTCCTTGCCAATGGTGAAGTGGCGCTGGATACGGGTGCGCAGGCGGATGCAGCCACCCCGGCCGATCATGCCCGCCCCCTTCAGCGACTGCATGGCATTGCGGGTGACGTTGAGCACCGCCTGGATCAGCTGCTCCCGGTCCCCCTGGATCTCGGGAATGCTGGGATCGTAGTCGCGGATGATGGGGAGCTCGTCACGGGTCTCCGCCTCGATCAACGCGGCCACGTGCTCGGTCACTTCGTGGATGTTGACCGGGGCGAACACCGCGGGCTTGTTGGGGCCGAGCAGGCGGTCCACCAGCTTGCGCAGGCGCTCCACCTCGGTGGTGATGATGGCGGTGTATTCGTGCAGCTCCTCGCTGTCGAGTTCCGCCGCCAGCAGCTGGGCGGCGCCCTGGATGCCGCCGAGGGGATTCTTGATCTCGTGGGCGAGGCCGCGAATCAGGTTGCGGGAGGTGTCGTGGGCGGAGATCAGCGCTTCCTCGCGATCGATGCGCATGATTCGCTCCATCGCCTGCATCTCGATCAACAGCAGCTTGCCGGCGGGCGAAACGAGGGGAGTCACGGAGTAATCCACCACCGCCTGGCTCTGGTCCGGCAGGGACAGGGCAGCCTTGCGCTCCGTGAAGGGTGTGCCGTCCTTGAGGGCGCTGTAGAGGGCGTCGAGGCGGTTCTCGGTGCCGGAGAAAAACGTGGCGGCACTGGTGCCGCACAGCCGCCCGGCGCTGGCGGCGAGCAGGGTTTCGGCGGAAGGGTTGAGGTAGCGGATGAGCAGGCTGTCGTCCAGCACCACCACAGCCGTGGTCAGGCTGTCGAGTAGCAGGTGGGCGTTCACATCCTGGTTCATTGGCGTTATCCGCATGGGTGATGGTTCTGTTCTGTCGTGCCGGCCTTCGGGCGACAGCGCGCCAGCAAGGTGCAGGATGGCTCTCTGTGGTGCCATACCCATGTGATTGCAAGTATTGGGCCAATCCCTACGCCGCCGATCCCCCCCGCGTCAGGGCCTGATCCGGGCTGAGTGTAGTGGATAAGGAAGGGGCGCGCACACTTTTGGTGCGCGACGGGTGGAAAGGGGAGGTTACTTGCTGCCGTTGGCCTTGGGCTTGATCAGCTTCGAGGCCCGGTGCACGTAGATGTTGACGGGCTTGGTGCTGGCAACCAGGCTGCCGGCGTCATCGATCACCCGCGCCTCGATGCGGTGCGAGCCCCGCTCCAGGGTGTCGAGGCGGATGCTGGTGGCGGCGGCCGGCGGGGCGACCCGCTTGCCGTCCATCAGCACGGCAATGCGGTGGCCGGGTTGCAACTCGGGGCTGATGGCCACCTGGATCACCAGGTCGAGCTGGCCGGGGGGGATGGAGGCGCCGTTGCGGGGCTCGACGATTTCGAGGCGCTGGTAGTCGCCGGGATCGGGCTCCGGGCTTGGCAGGGGTTTGGGGGCGATCTCGATGCCGGGCTGGGTATTGATGGTGGGCAGCTTGACCCGCTCGCCCTGCTCCGAGGCGGGCGGCTTGTCGGTGTAGGTGACGCGGCCGCTGTCGTCGACCACCTTGTAGACGGCCCCGAGGGCGGCGGCGCTCAAGGCGAGGCTGAAAACACAAAGGCTGGCGGCGAGAGGCTTCATGGTCCGGTTCCCTGACTGTCGTGGCAAGGGTAATACCCGTTGGACAAAATAAAAAGCCCGCCATTCCGGGGAATGGCGGGCTCGAGTCGCGGGGGAGCCTTATACGCTGTAGTACAGTTCGAACTCCAGCGGGTGGGTGGTGTGCTCCACCTTGTAGACTTCTTCCATCTTGAGGGCGATGTAGGCGTCGATGTAGTCGTCGCTGAACACGCCGCCGCGGGTGAGGAACTCGCGATCCTTGTCGAGGTTGCTGAGGGCGTCCCGCAGGCTGCCGCAGACTTGCGGGATGGCGGCCGCTTCTTCCGGGGGCAGATCGTAGAGATCCTTGTCGGCGGCATCGCCGGGGTGGATCTTGTTCTGCACGCCGTCGAGGCCAGCCATCAGCATGGCGGCGAAGGCGAGGTAGGGGTTGGCGATCGGGTCGGGGAAGCGTGCCTCGATACGCTTGCCCTTGGGGGATACAACGTAGGGAATGCGGATGGAGGCGGAGCGGTTGCGGGCCGAGTAAGCCAGCATCACCGGTGCTTCAAAGCCCGGGATCAGGCGCTTGTAGGAGTTGGTGCCGGGGTTGGTAAAGGCGTTCAGGGCCTTGGCGTGCTTGATGATGCCGCCGATGTAGTACAGGGCGGTCTCGGACAGGCCCGCGTAGCCGTCGCCGGCGAACTGGTTGACGCCGCCTTTCCAGAAGGACTGGTGCACGTGCATGCCGGAACCGTTGTCGCCGACGATGGGCTTGGGCATGAAGGTGGCGGTCTTGCCGTAGGCGTGGGCCACGTTGTGGACGCAGTACTTGAGGATCTGGACTTCGTCCGCCTTCTTCACCAGGGTGTTGAACTTGACACCGATTTCGCACTGGCCAGCGTTGGCCACTTCGTGGTGGTGTACCTCGACGTCGAGGCCCATCTGCTCCATGGCGCCACACATGGCGGCGCGCAGGTCGTGGAGGGAGTCGACAGGCGGGACGGGGAAGTAGCCACCCTTGACCCGGGGGCGGTGGCCCAGGTTGCCGTCGACGAACTTCTCGCCGGAGGACCAGGCGGCTTCCTCGGAGGAAATCTTCACGAAGGAGCCGGACATGTCGGCACCGAAGTGTACTTCGTCAAAGATGAAGAACTCGGGCTCGGGGCCGAAGAACGCGGTATCCCCAAGGCCGGTGGATTTCAGGTACTCCTCGGCGCGCTGGGCGATGGAGCGGGGGTCGCGGTCGTAGCCCTGCATGGTGGCGGGATCGACGATGTTGCACCGCAGGATGACGGTGGTCTCGTCAAAGAAGGGGTCGACGATGGAGGTGTCATCGTCGGGCATCAGGATCATGTCCGACTCATTGATGCCCTTCCAGCCGGAGATGGAGGAGCCGTCGAACATCTGGCCGGTGGCGAAGAAGTCCTCGTTCACATAGCGCGCGGGGATGGTGACGTGGTGCTCCTTGCCCTTGGTGTCGGTGAAGCGCAGGTCCACCCAGCGGGCCTCGTGATCTTTGATCAGCGTCAACGTTTTGTTCGACATGTGTTTTCTCCAAAATAGGGATTCGGGGTTTGCGTGTTTTCTAGGGTGCCGACGGCAGTGGCTAAAAAGCTCGACGTAGTTTTAGCAATTACCGTGCCATGGGGTTTGTTCCCGGTGTGCCCTTGGGGATGCTGTCCATAGCCCCAGTTTGGCGGGCTGTTTTGCACCAAAAAAGAGCATCGATTCTTGGGGTGAACCTGTTTGGTGCGTCGGTCTCGCGGGCGGGGGTCATTGTGCCTGAACCCGCTCAAACCGTACAGATGGCCGCGACCCCGGGGCCCTGCCCCCCGGGGGTTCTGCGGGTATAATCCGCGACCTTGCCATTAACCCCGATTGCCCGCGCCATGCATTTCATCGCCAAGCTTTTCCCCGAGATCACCATCAAGAGCAGCCCGGTGCGCAAGCGCCTCACCCGCCAGCTGCGGGACAACCTGCGGCGCCTGTTGCGCCCTCTCGACGGGCGCATCGATGTGCAGCGGGATTGGGAAAAGCTCGACCTGGTGGTGCCCGATGACCGGCCGGAGCTGGCGGAAGCCGTCGCCGCCGTGCTCGCGGCCACCCCGGGAATCGCCAAGTTTTCCCGGGTCGATGCCTGCCCGCTGGTGTCCATCGACGATATTTGCGAGCGGGTGGTGGCGAGCTGGGGCGAGCGCCTCGCCGGCAAGACATTCTGCGTCCGGGTCAAGCGCACCGGCCATCACGATTTCAGTTCCATGGACGTGGAGCGCCAGGTTGGCGCGGGGCTGTTTGCCCTCGGCACCAGCGCCGGTGTGAACCTGCGGGATCCCCAGGTGGTGGTGCCCATCGAGATTCGCGCCGACCAGGTCTTCCTGTTGCAGGATACCCGCCCGGGGCTTGGCGGCTTTCCCCTCGGTTCCCAGGACAGCGTGCTGTCGCTGATCTCCGGGGGGTTCGATTCCACCGTGGCCAGCTACCTGACCATGAAGCGCGGATTGGTCACCCACTTCTGTTTCTTCAATCTGGGAGGGCGCGCCCACGAGCTGGGTGTCAAGGAGGTGGCCTACTACCTGTGGCGGCGGTACGGCGCCAGTCACCGGGTGCTGTTCGTCACCGTGCCCTTCGATCGGGTGGTGGGGGAGATCCTGGAGAAGGTCGACAACGGCCACATGGGGGTGGTGCTCAAGCGCATGATGATTCGCGCCGCCAACCGGGTCGCGGCGGCCATGGAGGCCGGCGCCATCGTCACTGGGGAGAGCGTTGCCCAGGTGTCGAGCCAGACCCTCGCCAACCTCGGTGTGATCGACGAGGTCTCGGACATGCTCACCCTGCGGCCCCTGGCGGTGATGGACAAGGGCGCGATCATCGACATCGCCAGGGCCATTGGCACCGAGCAGTTCGCCGCCAGCATGCCGGAGTACTGCGGCGTCATCTCCGTCAAGCCGCGCACCCGGGCGAAGCGGGAGCGGGTGGTGCGGGAAGAGGAAAATTTCGATTTCGCCATTCTCGACGAGGCGATCGCCAGCCGCCGTACCGAGACCATCGACAACCTGGTGACCGATGAACTGGCGGCGCAAGGGGTGGAAATCCTCGCCGTCCCGCCGCCTGGGGCGGTGATCATCGATATTCGTCACCCCGACGAGATCGCCCGCCATGGGCTCAAGGCGGGCGACGGGACGGTTGTGGCGATCCCGTTCTTCAATCTCGACCGGGAAGTGGCATCCCTCGACCCGGCGCGCCAGTACCTGCTGTACTGCGATCGCGGAGTGATGAGCCGTCTCCACGCCGAACTGCTCCACGACAAGGGTTACGCCAACATCGGCGTCTACCGTCCGGGGTGAGGCCGGCGGCGCCGCGCCAGGGCCTTGGCGGGGCAGCAAGAATCGTGTGACTTCACCGGGGCGGATCACTATAATCCGCACCTCATTTCTCAGTACGCCCCCCATGACCATCCAGAACCTCCGCAATATTGCCATTATTGCCCACGTAGACCATGGCAAAACCACCCTGGTGGACAAGCTCCTCCAGCAGTCCGGCACCCTCGGCCGCAAGGATCAGGGCGCGGAGCGCATCATGGATTCCAATGACCAGGAGCGGGAGCGGGGGATCACCATCCTGGCCAAGAACACCGCCATCGAGTGGAACGGCTACCGCATCAATATCGTCGACACCCCTGGCCACGCCGACTTCGGCGGCGAGGTGGAGCGGGTGCTGTCCATGGTGGATTCGGTGTTGCTGCTGGTGGACGCGGTGGACGGCCCCATGCCCCAGACCCGCTTTGTCACCTCCAAGGCCTTCGAGCGGGGCTTGACGCCGATCGTGGTGATCAACAAGGTGGACCGCCCGAGCGCCCGCCCCCACTGGGTCATCGACCAGGTGTTCGACCTGTTCGACAGCCTCGGCGCCACCGACGAACAGCTCGACTTCCCCATCATCTACGCCTCCGCCCTCAACGGTATCGCCGGGTTCGAGGTGGATACCCTCGAAGAGGACATGACGCCCCTGTTCCAGATGATCGTCGACAAGGTCTCGCCGCCCCCGGTGGACGCCGACGGCCCCTTCCAGATGCAGATCAGCGCCCTCGACTACAACAGCTACGTGGGTGTGATCGGCGTCGGCCGCATCAGCCGCGGCGCCCTCAAGGGCAACGACAACATCGTGGTGATCGACGCCGAGGGCCAGAGCCGCCGCGCCCGTGTCCTGCAGGTGATGGGCTACCACGGCCTCGAGCGGGTACCGGTGGAGCGCGCCGAAGCGGGCGACATCGTCTGTATCACCGGCGTCGATGGCCTCAAGATTTCCGACACCCTGTGCAGTCCCGACAAGCCCGAGCCGCTGCCGCTGCTCACCGTCGACGAGCCCACGGTGAGCATGACCTTCCAGGTCAATGACTCCCCCTTTGCCGGCCTCGAGGGCAAGTACGTCACCTCCCGCAATATCAAGGACCGCCTCGAACAGGAGCTGATCCACAACGTGGCCCTGCGGGTGCGGCAGGGGGACAGCCCGGAGAAATTCGTGGTGTCAGGCCGTGGCGAGCTGCACCTGTCGGTGCTGATCGAGAACATGCGTCGCGAGGGCTACGAGCTCGGCGTTTCCCGCCCCGAGGTGATTCAGAAAGAGGTGGATGGCGAGATCCAGGAGCCCTACGAGCAGGTGGTGATCGACATCGAGGAGCAGCACCAGGGCGGCGTCATGGAGGAGCTGGGTTTGCGCAAGGGCGACCTGCGCAACATGGAGACCGACGGCAACGGGCGGGTACGCCTCGACTATGTGGTGCCGTCCCGGGGGCTCATCGGTTTCCGCTCCCAGTTTCTGACCCTGACCCAGGGCACCGGCATCATGACCAGCATCTTCGATCATTACGGCCCCGTGAAGGCGGGCACCATCGCCAAGCGCCAGAACGGCGTGCTGGTGTCGATGATCAAGGGCAAGACCCTGGCCTACGCCCTGTTCAGCCTGCAGGATCGCGGCCGGCTGTTCGTCGGCCACGGCGAGAATGTTTACGAGGGCCAGATCGTCGGCCTTCACTCCCGCAACAACGACCTGCCGGTGAACCCCACCAAGGCCAAGCAGCTCACCAACATCCGCGCCGCGGGCACCGATGAAAACCTGATCCTCACCCCGGCGGTGCGCCACACCCTGGAGCAGGCCCTGGAGTTCATCGAGAGCGACGAGCTGGTGGAAGTGACCCCCAAGTCGATCCGCCTGCGCAAAAAGCTGCTCACCGAAAATGAGCGCAAGCGGGCGCAGAAGAGCTGAGATTCACGCTGCACGTTACAGGTTAGACGCAAAGGAAGCGGCGGCCTTGGGCCGCCGCTTCTTTGATTTCAGCTCCCGTGAAACTTGCAACTCATGAAACCTCAGCATGGCGAAAGCATCCCACCAGATGATCGTTCACCATCCCCATGGCCTGCATGTGGGCATAACAGATGGTGGTGCCGAAGAAACCCATGCCGCGCTGCTTCATGTCCCTGCTGATGGTGTCTGACAGCACCGTGCTGGCGGGCACTTCGCGAAGGCTTGCGAAGCGGTTGACGATGGGCTTGCCGTCGCTGAAGCGCCAGAAATAGTTGGCGAAGCTGCCGAATTCCTCCTGAATCGCCAGAAATACCCGGGCATTGCCGATGGCTGCCTCGATCTTCTGGCGGTTGCGCACTATCCCCGCGTCCCCCATCAGGCGTGCCACGCTGCGGCTGTTGAAGCGGGCGACCTTCACCGGGTCGAAGCCGGCGAAGGCGCGGCGGTAGTTCTCCCGCTTGCGCAGCACGGTGATCCACGACAAACCCGCCTGGGCGCTCTCCAGCACCAGGAACTCGAACAGCTTGCCGTCGTCGCGGCACGGCACGCCCCATTCGCTGTCGTGATAGTGGCGGTACAGCGGGTCGTCACCGCACCAGGGGCAGCGCTTGATGGTCTCCATGGTGTGCTCCGGTTCGGCCAATTGCCGGTTTACTATAGCAGGCGCATTGCGCATCATCGGTGCTCGACAATCCCCGCGAAAGCCGAGGCCCCGATGCGAACCCTCTACCCCGCCATTCGCCCCCATCTGGTTCGCCGTATTGCGGTAGCGCCGCCCCACGAGCTGTACGTGGAGGAGTGCGGGACCCCGGAGGGGATTCCCGTGGTGTTCGTCCACGGCGGCCCCGGGGGTGGCTGCCGGGAGAGCGACCGCTGTTTCTTCGATCCCGAGCGCTACCGCATCATCCTCTTCGATCAGCGGGGCGCCGGGCGCTCGACACCCCATGCTGGCCTCGATGGCAACCATACCCCCGGGCTGATCGCCGATCTGGAGACCTTGCGGGAATCCCTGGGGGTCGATCGCTGGCTGGTATTTGGCGGCTCCTGGGGGTCCACCCTGGCGCTGCTCTACGCCGAGGCCCACCCCGAGCGGGTGCTGGGCCTGGTACTGCGGGGTATTTTCCTGTGCCGGGAGCAGGATATCCGCTGGTTCTACCAGTGGGGGGCGAGCCAGATCTTTCCCGACTACTGGGAGGAATTCCTCGCGCCGATCCCCGCCGCAGAGCGGCACGACCTGCTCGCCGCTTACCACCGGCTGCTCACCAGCGACAACGAACTGCAACGCATGGCGGCGGCCAAGGCCTGGTCGGTGTGGGAGGGACGCTGTTCCACCCTGCATCCCCGCCCGGCGGTGGTGGATCATTTCGCCAATCCCCACTTCGCCCTCGCCCTGGCGCGGATCGAGGCCCACTACTTCGTCAACCATGCATTTATCCGTCACAACCAGATCGTCGAGGATGCGGATCGGCTGGCGGGGATCCCGGGCATCGTCGTCCACGGTCGCTATGACGTGGTCTGTCCCATCGATCAGGCCCATGCCCTGTGTCGCGCCTGGCCAGATGCGGAGCTGGAGATCATCCGCGATGCCGGACACTCCTCGTCGGAGCCAGGCATCGTCGACGCCCTGGTGCGCGCCACGGACGCCATGGCGCGGCGCCTCGGGAAGCACTGATGCTGGCGCTGTTGCAGCGGGTGTCCCAGGCCTCGGTGACGGTGGCGGGGGAGGTCGTCGGGGCGATCGACGGGGGGCTGCTGGTGTTTCTCGGTGTGCAGCAGGGTGACGATCCGGCGCGCTGCGAAAAATTGGCGGCCAAGGTGATGAACTACCGGATTTTTTCCGACGGCGAGGGGCGGATGAACCGCAGCGTCAGGGATTGCGGTGGCGGGGTGCTGGTGGTCTCCCAGTTCACCCTGGCCGCCGACACCCGCAAGGGGCTCCGGCCCAGTTTCACGCCGGCCGCCGAGCCCGCTGAGGCGCAGCGGCTCTACGATTACTTCACTGACTGTATTCGCCGCGAGACAGACCGCGTGGCCACTGGCCGTTTTGGCACCGACATGCAGGTCTCCCTGTGCAACGACGGCCCGGTGACGTTCCTGCTGGAGGTATAAAGCGTTGTCTGACGCCAGAAGCAAGCGGGTTACCAAGCTGACAGCCCACAACTACCCGTTGGCCCGAGTATCATATATCCACGATCCCTCGGACCATCTCGGCGTCAGACGTCAGACGTCAGACGTCAGACGTCAGACATCAAACATCAAACATCAAACATCTTCGCCAGCTTCTTCTCCACCGGCACCAGCTTCAAGCGGGTGTACACCGGCACGCCGTTCTTGTATTCCGGGTACGATTCACCCTGGATCAGCGGCGCCAGGTAGGCGCGGGCCTTGTCGGTGATGCCGAAGCCGTCGGGGGTGATGAAGTCCCGGGGCATCATCTTTTCCACATTGGCCACCCTGTCGAGGGGCGCTTCCCCCAGGGACCAGCGGTAGCGCTTGGCGGCGCCGCGCTCGATGGTGACCATCACCGCGTTCTTGCCCGCCAGGGCGTATTCCACGGCGGCCTTGCCCACCGCGTAGGCCTGCTCCACGTCAGTGGCGGAGGCAATATGGCGGGCTGAGCGCTGCAGGTAATCCGCCAGTGCCCAGTGATATTTGTAGCCGAGTTTGTCCTTGATCAAGGCCGCCAGGGTGGGGGCCACGCCGCCGAGCTGTTTGTGGCCGAAGGCGTCGGTGTGGGCGGACGCGGCCACCAGGGTGCCGTCCTTGTACTGGGTGCCTTCGGAGGCGACGATCACGCAGTAGCCATTTTTCTTCACAGCGGCGTTCACCTTCTTGAGGAACTTTTCCTCCGAGAAGGCGATTTCGGGGAACAGAATGATATGGGGGGCATCGCCTTCCCGAGCCGCCGCGAGCCCGCCGGCGGCGGCGATCCAGCCGGCGTGGCGGCCCATCACTTCGAGGATGAACACCTTGGTGGAGGTCTCGCACATCGATGCCACGTCGAGGCTGGCCTCCCGGGTGGAGACCGCCACGTACTTGGCGACGGAGCCAAAGCCGGGACAGTTGTCGGTGAACGGCAGGTCGTTGTCGACGGTTTTGGGGATATGGATGGCCCGGATGGGGTAGCCCATTTTCTCGGACAGCTGGGATACCTTGAGGCAGGTGTCGGCGGAGTCGCCGCCGCCGTTATAGAAGAAGTAGCCGATGTCGTGGGCCTTGAACACTTCGATCAGGCGCTCGTACTCGGCGCGGTTCTGTTCCAGGCTCTTGAGCTTGTAGCGGCAGGAGCCGAAGGCGCCGGCGGGTGTGCTGCGCAGGCCGGCGATGGCGCTGGGGCTTTCCTTGCTGGTGTCGATCAGTTCTTCCCGCAGCGCGCCGATGATGCCGTTGCGGCCCGCGTAGACCTTGCCGATTTTATCCCGGTGCTGGCGCGCCGTTTCGATAACGCCGCAGGCGCTGGCGTTGATCACGGCGGTAACGCCGCCAGACTGGGCGTAAAAGGCGTTCTTTTTCGGCATGGCATCCTCGGATAGGGGGTCTTTGCGGGGCGGCAATGATACTGTAATTGGTTGTTCGATGCACAAAGGGGCGGCCCGGCCCCGTGGCTGGCGGGGGCTTGCGGTGGGTGCCATAATCCGCCCTCGGCCAGGGGATGACGGGGCACCGATGCATATTCACATACTGGGTATTTGCGGCACCTTCATGGGGAGTCTGGCGATCCTCGCCCGGGAGGCGGGCCATCGGGTGACGGGCTCCGACGCCAATGTCTACCCGCCCATGAGCACCCAGCTGGAGCTGGCCGGCATCGCCCTCACCGAGGGCTATGATCCGGCGCAGTTGCGCGACAGTGACGGCGGGGCGCCGGATCTGGTGGTGGTGGGTAACGCCATGTCCCGGGGCAACCCCTGTGTGGAGTACGTGCTCAACCACGGCCTGCCCTATACCTCGGGGCCCCAGTGGCTGGGGGATTATTTCCTGCGGGACAAGTGGGTGCTGGCGGTGGCGGGGACCCATGGCAAGACCACCACCACCGCCATGCTGGCTTGGATTCTCGAGGATGCGGGCCTTGAACCCGGCTTTCTGGTGGGCGGCGTGCCGGCCAATTTTGGTGTTTCCGCGCGGCGCGGGGGGAGCCCTTTCTTTGTCGTGGAGGCGGACGAATACGATACGGCCTTCTTCGACAAGCGGTCGAAGTTCGTTCACTACCGTCCCCGCACCCTGATTCTCAACAACCTGGAGTTCGACCACGCGGATATCTTCCCGGATCTCGCCGCCATCCAGACCCAGTTCAGCCACCTGGTGCGCACCGTGCCGGGGGAGGGGTTGATCGTCCACCCAGAGGGGGACGCCAATCTCGCGGCGGTCCTCGCCCGGGGCTGCTGGACGCCCGCCGAACCGGTGGAGAGTGACAGCGGCTGGCGGGCGCGCCTGCACGGCGAGGATGGCGGAGATTTCGAGGTGCTTTATAGGGGGGAAAGCCAGGGGCGGGTGACCTGGCACCTGAGCGGTTTGCATAATGTCCGCAACGCCCTCGCCGCGGTGGCCGCCGCCCGCCATGCCGGCGTTCGCCCGGAAGCGGCGTGCGGGGCGCTGTCCCGTTTCGCGGGGGTCAAGCGCCGCATGGAGCTGATCGGCGAGGTGGGTGCTGTCCGCGTCTACGACGACTTCGCCCACCATCCCACCGCCATCGCCACCACCCTCGATGGGCTGCGCAAGCGGGTGGGGGGGGAGCGCATCGTCGCGGTGATCGAGCCCCGTTCCAATACCATGAAGCTCGGCATCCACAAGGGCCAACTCGCCGCCGCCACCGCTGCCGCCGACCTGGTGCTGTGGTTCCAGCCAGACAATCTCGGCTGGTCACTCGCCGAGGTGTGTGAAGGGGGCCCGGTGCCCGCCAGGTGCGAAGCCGATATCGAGGGGCTGGTCGCCGCTACCCTCGCCGGGGTCGGCACCAAAGGCCATGTGGTGGTGATGAGCAACGGTGGATTTTCGGGCTTCCACGGCAGGTTGCTGGCGGCCCTCGATGCACGGGAGTCGAACCCATGACGGATTTTCATCGCACAGTGACACTCGCCATGACAGGCGCCTCCGGCGCGGCCTACGGATTGCGCCTTCTCGATTGTCTGGTTCAGGCCGGTTGCCGGGTGTATTTCATGATGTCCAGCGCCGCCCGCATCGTGGTGGAGACGGAAACCGAGATCGAATTGCCGCCAGAAGACCGCCTGGAGGCTTTCCTTACCGCCAACTTCGATGCCGACCCGGGGCAGATTCAGTTGTTCACCCGCGACGACTGGTTTGCGCCGGTGGCCTCTGGCAGCGCGTCGCCATCGGCCATGGTGATCTGTCCGGCCAGCGGCGGCTGCATCTCGGCCATCGCCAACGGCGCGAGCAACAATCTCATCGAGCGCGCCGCCGATGTGGCCATCAAGGAGCGCCGCCAGTTGATCCTGGTGCCCCGGGAGACCCCGGTCTCGGCGATTCATCTGGAGAATCAGCTCAAGCTGGCGCGCCTCGGGGTTACCATCCTGCCGGCCAGCCCGGGCTTCTACCAGCAACCGCGAACCCTCGATGACCTCATTGACTTCGTGGTCGCCCGTATTCTCGATCAGCTGGGCATCGACCAGACCCTGCTGCCCCGCTGGGGTGAGTGATGATTTCCCGCCGCGAGATCCCATGCCTGCTCGCCATTGTGGTGGCGACAGGCCTCTGGTCCTGGCTCGACGCCCATGACCCGTTGATCTGGTGGATGGAATCCCTGCCGGTGTGGATCGGGCTTGCGCTGTTGTTCGCCACCTGGCGCCCGTTTCCCTTCACCCGGTTGGCCTGCTGGCTGATGGCCTTTCACGCCCTGGTGCTTTTGGTGGGCGCCCATTACACCTACGCCCGGGTTCCGGCGGGGGACTGGTTCGCCCAGTGGCTCGACCTGGAGCGCAACCACTACGACCGCTTTGCCCACGTGGTTCAGGGGTTCGTTCCCGCCATTCTCGCCCGGGAAATTCTCATGCGGCTTAAGGTGGTGCGCACCCCTGGATGGCTGTTTTTCCTGGTGTGCTGTTTCTGTCTTGCCTTCAGTGCCCTCTATGAAATCATCGAGTGGCAGTCCGCGGTCTGGGGCGGGGACAGCTCCCTGGATTTTCTCGGTGTTCAGGGGGATATCTGGGACGCCCAGTGGGACATGACCCTGGCGCTTCTGGGCGCGGTGGCGGCGCAGTTGCTGCTCGCCGGTGGCCACGATCGTCAGCTCGCTGCCCTGGCCGGGATCCCTCGTACCATTGATTGACGCGGGTCAATCAATCGGCCGGTGGCGCTGGCTTCTGGGGCCCTCCCGGGGCTAGTCTTCAAGCGACGCTTGCGGGAACGCTGTTCATCGCAAGGCCATTCAACCCGCCCCCGTCAGGTATCGCCATGTTTCATTCCGTCAATCTCAGCGACTACATGCTGCATAACCCCGCGAAGATCCACCAGAACGCCGATCTCTTCGATGCGGTCGCCGTGATACTGGAAGGCAGGATCTCCGGCCTCTGCGTGGTGGATGATCACAACAACCTGGTGGGCGTGCTGTCGGAGTTCGACTGTCTCGGTGCAACGCTATCCTCCAGCTACGATGGCGGGCGCAATGTGGGGGCCGTCAGGGATTACATGACGCCGGTCCAGCAGGTGGCGGTGGCGTCGCCCGGCGATGATATCGTCGATGTGGCGAGGGATATGCTGCGCAACAAGCATCGCCGTCGCCCGGTTGTCCGTGAGGGCAAGCTGGTCGGCCAGATCACCTGCCGGCAATTGCTGCGGGCCATCAAGGAGTTCTCGCTGGCGGGCGATCAACGGCGTGCCGCCAACGCTTGATGGCGCAGCCTCGTTCCCTCGCTGAATCCCGCAAAAACCCCATAAAAACTAGCGTATTGAAAAATTTTTGCGGAAGTTTGTTGACAGTGTTGTGTGAGTCGCTAGAATGCGCGCCTCTGCTGACGGCAACGGTGTTGAGTCGGCGGGGAATCCCGGAGGGGTCGCGGAAAAAGGCGGACATCGGGGTTGACAAAAGGGTGGCGATCTTTAGAATACGCAGCCCGCTCTGAGAGAGCGAATGTTCTTTAACAAGATGATCAGGCAATGCGTGTGGGCGCTTACTGAAGCGATTGGGTACAACCAATTATCAGATGTAAGTGACCTATCAATTCAAGTAGTTTGGTAATTTGCAAGCATCTGAGCCGAGTTTTTGAGTGGGGCCGCGGGCAACTGCGAAACCGCTTCCTCTTGATGCCTTTGGGTAGCAGAGGTAAAAGATTTAAACTGAAGAGTTTGATCATGGCTCAGATTGAACGCTGGCGGCAGGCCTAACACATGCAAGTCGAGCGCGAAAGGACTTCGGTCTGAGTAGAGCGGCGGACGGGTGAGTAATGCGCAGGAATTTGCCCAGTAGTGGGGGATAACGTTCCGAAAGGAACGCTAATACCGCATACGTCCTACGGGAGAAAGCAGGGGATCTTCGGACCTTGCGCTATTGGAGAAGCCTGCGTCGGATTAGCTAGTTGGTGGGGTAAAGGCCTACCAAGGCGACGATCCGTAGCTGGTCTGAGAGGATGATCAGCCACACTGGGACTGAGACACGGCCCAGACTCCTACGGGAGGCAGCAG
>Ga0265293_10003989_pt1 | contig 26618 bp, 24 predicted proteins | sample Munlanlewell138R_FD_192505 | JGI IMG/M metagenome (GOLD analysis project Ga0265293, IMG submission 192505) | Leachate microbial communities from a municipal landfill in Southern Ontario, Canada - Leachate well 138R | ecosystem: Engineered > Solid waste > Landfill > Unclassified | place: Canada...
ACCCTCAAAATGGTTGCATCTTACTCAGAAAAATCCCTAACAAATGCTATGTTAAATGAAGAAATTGAAAAAACTCAAAAAGAAATCATATTTCTTATGGCTGAAATTGGAGAAAGTCGGTCAAAAGAAACAGGTAATCATGTTAAAAGAGTGGCAGAAATATCTTCTTTACTTGCCAAATTATACGGTATGAATGAGGAAGAGGTAGACCTTATAAAAATGGCTTCTCCAATGCATGATATAGGAAAAGTTGCAATACCAGATGCTATCTTATTGAAACCTGGAAAACTTACAGATGAAGAATTTGAACATATGAAAGAACATACAACGATTGGCTACAAACTGCTTAAAAATTCAGATAGAATTATCATTAAAACAGCAGCAACCATAGCCTATGAACACCATGAAAAGTGGAATGGAAGAGGATACCCAAATGGAAGTAAGGGAGAAGAAATCCATACCTTTGGAAGAATATCTGCCATTGCGGATGTATTTGATGCTTTGGCTAGTACTAGGGTATATAAACCAGCTTGGGATTATGATAAGATCTATAAACTTTTCCAAGAAGAAAAAGGTCAACACTTTGATCCGGTCATGACTCAAATATTTTTAGACCAATATCCAAGATTTGTTGAAATAATTGAACTAAATAAAGACAATTAAGTCAGGCACCTGAGGGTGGCTGATTTTTATTTTACATGCATATAAAATAATTATTATTGACAAAATAAATAAATGGACATATAATATAACCACACCCCCTAGGGGGGGGTAAAATGTGAGGAGTGATTTAATGGCAACTAAGAAAATAAACATAGATGTAGTAGGTATGACATGTGCTGCTTGTTCTACTAGGGTAGAAAGGGCCCTATCAAAGCAAGAAGGAGTAGTGTCAGCTGTAGTAAATCTGCTAGCCAACAAGGCAACTGTAGAATTTGATCCAGAAAAGCTTAGTGCAGATAATATAATTAAAATTATTGAAAAGTCAGGCTATGAGGTGCCATTGGTTAAAAAAACTTTAATTGTAGAGGGTATGACATGTGCTGCTTGTTCTACTAGAGTTGAAAAGGTACTTAACAAGGTAGAAGGAGTAGTTAAAGCAACTGTCAATCTTTCAACAAACAAAGCTACAATAGAATATCCATCAGGATCTATAGACGAAGATATACTAATAAAAACAGTAGAAAAAGCAGGATATAAAGCAGAACTAGAAGTGGAAAGAGATTTAGATAGGGAAAAGGAGCTAAGGGAAAAGGAAATAAAATCTTTAAAAACTTCCTTTATAATTTCAGCTATATTGTCTATTCCTTTATTTTCAGCTATGTTTTTTCATATGGCAGGCATTCATACTATTTTAGGCAATGGGTGGTTTCAACTTTTATTAGCAACTCCAGTACAATTTATTATAGGATATAGATTTTATAAAGGAGCCTATAACTCCCTGAGAGGTGGAGGGGCTAATATGGATGTTCTAATAGCAATGGGTACATCAGCAGCTTATTTCTATAGTATATATAATCTTTTAGTAGGGGTAAATGAATATTACTTTGAATCTTCAGCAGTTATTATTACTTTAATATTATTAGGTAAAACCTTTGAAGCTGTAGCAAAAGGTAAAACATCTGAAGCCATAAAAAAACTAATGGGACTTCAACCAAAGACTGCTAGAGTAATTAGAGATAATGTAGAAATAGATATTCCTATAGAAAAGCTAGAAATTGGTGATGTTGTAGTAGTTAGACCTGGAGAAAAGGTTCCAGTTGATGGAATTATAGTAGAGGGAGATTCTTCTCTAGATGAATCTATGATAACTGGTGAAAGTATTCCAGTGGATAAGACCATAGGAGATATTGTAATAGGTGCAACTATCAACAAATTTGGATCGTTTAAATTTAAGACAACTAAAATAGGTAAAGATACAGTTTTGTCTCAAATTATAAAATTAGTTGAAGATGCTCAAGGATCCAAAGCTCCAGTGCAAAGATTGGCTGATCAAATTTCAGGAGTATTTGTACCAATAGTTGTGGTTATTGCTTTAGGGACATTTTTAGGATTTAATTTTATCAGCGGAGATTTTAATACAGGATTAATAAATGCTGTAGCAGTACTGGTAATTGCTTGTCCATGTGCTTTGGGGCTTGCAACACCTACAGCTATTATGGTTGGAACAGGAAAAGCGGCAGAAAATGGAATATTGATAAAATCAGGTGAACATCTAGAAAGAGCACATAAGATGGATACAATTATATTTGATAAAACTGGAACTATAACTAAAGGCGAACCAGAGGTAACTGATATAATTTGTATTGGTGATATAGAAAGAGATGAAATCTTGAGAATTGCTGCTTCTGTAGAAAAGACTTCTGAGCATCCATTAGGTCAATCTATAGTTAAAAAAGGTGAAGAAGAATTGTTGATCCTATCTGAACCAGAGAAATTTTTGGCTGTACCAGGAAAAGGGCTTAGGGCTAGTTTTGAAGGAAAAAGGGTTTTCATAGGAAATAGAAAGCTTATGGCTGACAATAATATTTCTATAGAAGATGTAGAAAAGGAATTGTTAAGACTAGAAGAAGAAGGAAAAACTGCAATGCTTATTTCCATAGAGGATAAACTATCTGGGATAATAGCAGTAGCAGATAAGATCAAAGAAACATCTAAGAAAGCCATAGATGAACTAAAGTCCATGGGACTAGATGTATATATGATTACAGGAGATAACGAAAGGACAGCCAAGGCCATAGCCAAGGAAGTTGGCATCACTAATGTATTGGCAGAAGTACTACCTGAAAACAAGGCTCAAGCAGTAGAGGAAATAAAGTCTAAAGGCAAACATGTAGGGATGGTAGGAGATGGTATCAATGATGCTCCAGCCTTAGCTGCAGCGGATGTGGGTTTTGCCATAGGGACAGGTACAGATGTGGCCATGGAGGCAGCCGATATCACCCTTATGAGAGGAGATTTATCTGGAGTAGTTACAGCCATAAGGCTAAGCCATAGAACTATGAAGACCATAAAGCAAAATTTGTTCTGGGCATTTTTCTACAACAGTATAGGAATACCTTTTGCAGCATTAGGATATTTAGACCCAATGATAGCAGGAGCAGCCATGGCGTTTAGCTCAGTTTCAGTAGTAACTAATTCATTAAGGCTTAAGAGATTCAAGTAATAACTAATAGGGAATAGTGAATAGTTAAAAGACAGTGAAAAATTAATAGTGAAAAGTGAATAATTTTAGAAGGGTAAAAGGTTTTATCTTTTAACTATTAGTTATTAGTTATTGACTATTCACTGAATTTAATAGGGAGGCATGAAAATGAAAAAGACATTGATAGTAGAAGGTATGAGTTGTGGACATTGTGTAATGGCAGTGAAAAAGGCAGTAGGAGCACTCAATGGCGTAATGGAAGTTGAAGTAGATTTAGCAACAAAAAAAGTTGAGGTAGATGGAGAAAATTTGAATGATAGCCTGATTAAAGAAGCCATAGAAGATGCAGGCTATGATGTATTGGAAATAATATAGAGGAGAGAGTCTATGAATGAAGGTAAGAAAAGGGCAGCAAACAAACTGAAGACTGCTAGAGGTCAAATAGATGGCATAATAAAAATGCTGGAAGACGATAGATATTGTGTAGATGTATCTACCCAAATCCTATCTGCCATTGGCCTCTTAAAAAAAGCCAACATAGATGTATTAAATGGACATATACGCTCCTGTGTAGCCACTGCAATATTAGAAGGGGAAGAGCAAGGAGAAGAAAAAATAGAAGAAATAATAAATATAATAGACAAATATATTAAGTAAAAAATAGCTAAAGGATATCCTTTAGCTATTTTTTAATAGAAGGCAATATTATTTTGCAAACATCTTTTATAATAGATATTTGCTCTTTTGAACTGCCCCTAAGAATCTTTAACAACTCTCTTAATTCTTCATCAACAGATTCTTTATAAACATCATCAAAGGCTTCCAATACAGATATGTTTTCCATATAATAGGTATAACCATATAGAAGATAATCTACAGATATATTTAAAGCAGTAGATACATTAGCCAATGTATCTATGCTCATTTTTCGATCTCCTCTTTCAATTTGACCAATATAAAATGAAGATAAGCCCACAATTTCAGCGAATCTTTCCCTAGAAAGTCCTAATTTATCTCTTTCTAATCTAACTCTTAACCCAATATCCTTGTGATTTAGCAAATTTTTAGTTTCAGTCATTGCGCTCCCTCCAATAATAATGTATAACATCTATAGCAGATAACTAAATTAGCTAAGAGCATAAAAAAAATTTTTACTTATTGCATAAAGTTTATGTAAAAAACCCTTGTTTTACACACAAATTTTATATATACTAGTAACAATATAATTTTTCTAGGGGAAAAGCGAGGGGAAAGAAAGTGAAGGATAGAATAGAAGATTTAAGAGAAAAAATGTATAAAATGATAGAAGCAGATGATAGAGAAGGAATACTAGAAATAAGCAAAGAACTAGACAAGTTAATAATAGAGTATATAAAAGAAAAAGAAAGTATAGTAGAAAATGAATAGGTTAGGTAATATTCTTCAGATCATATTGATTTTTTTCTGAAAAATGGGTATAATTAAATCGAAGGTCAAAGAAGGTCAGAATATCTTGGACCTATAATTCTAGTAAAAGGGGCAGGATTTTATGGAATATAAGGATTATTATAAAATACTTGGGGTAGAAAAATCTTCATCTCAAGATGAAATAAAAAAAGCATATAGAAAGTTAGCAAAAAAATATCATCCAGATCTAAATCCAAATGATGACAAGGCTCAAGAAAAGTTTAAGGAAATAAATGAGGCCTATGAAGTTTTGGGAGATGAAGAAAAAAAGAAGAAGTATGATACCTTTGGCTCAGGATATAATTTTACAAATGGCCAAAACTTTGACCCCTCTCAATATGGGTTTGAAGGTTTTGGAGATGGATATTCCTATACTTACACCACATCGGGAGGAGATTTTAGTGATTTCTTCAATATGTTTTTTGGAGGTGGGGGAAGTCAAAAAACTAATAGTCGAATGGGAGGCTTTGATATAGGAGATTTATTTGGTGGAAGAAAGGCAGCCAAGAAAGAGACTCCATCCTATGAGTCAGAGCTAAGCATTACATTGGAAGAAGGCTATCAGGGAGCTACAAAGGATATTACCCTTAATATTGGTGGGGAAAGGAAGTCTCTCTCAATAAATATCCCAAAAGGAATATTGCCCGGGAAAAAATTGAAGGTAAAGGGAGAAAAATGGGGAATAAAAGGTGATATTTTATTTAAAATTAATTTCATAGAAGATGTGAAAAATAAGCTGGATGGCTTAAATATCACATCAAAACTAGATTTACTTCCATGGGAAGCAGCATTAGGTGAGAAAAAAGTAGTCACTACTTTAGATGGAAAGATTAAAATTGATATTCCTAAAGCCATTTCATCTGGAAAGAAAATCAGAATACCTAAGAAGGGTTACAAGGATATGAAGGGAAATCAAGGAGATTTATTTGTTGAGATAAATATAGTAAATCCACCAACATTAACAGATGAAGAAATTAAATTATATGAGAAGTTGAGACAAATTCACAATGCACAATTCACAGAGCACAATTAGAAAAGAAAAACTCACAGTTCAATTATGTAACCGTATGTAACATAAAGACCACAAATTCATACCCCAACAATTGTGAATTGTTAATCGTTAATTGTTAACTGTTAATTGAATAAACGGGAGGGAGAAATATGGATTTAAATAAATTTACACAAAAATCTTTAGAGGCATTGCAAAATTCACAAAATGTGGCCATGAAAAATGGAAATCCTGAGCTTCAAGAAATCCATATACATTATGGCCTAATGATACAAAGTCATGGACTTATCCCGAAAGTGTTGTCGTATATGGGAGAAAATCCAGAATTAATTAGAACAGATATAGAAAGAGAAGTAGAAAAACTGCCAAAGCAATCTGGAGGGTCAATATATCCTAGTAGGACTTATACGAAGGTCCTACTTAGCTCTGAAGAAGAAGCTAAGAAATTTGGAGATGAATATGTAGGTGTGGAGCATATCTATATATCACTTCTAAAAGAAAAAGCAACAACCTCGGAAAGAATATTTAATAAATACAATATTAACCTACAAAGATTTTTAGAAGCTTTAAAGAAAATAAGAGGCAACCAAAATATAACTTCAGACAATCCAGAAGCTACCTATGAGGCTTTAGCTAGATTTGGAAGGGACTTAGTAGAGGAAGCTAGAAGTGGAAAGATTGACCCAGTCATAGGAAGAGATGGTGAGATACGAAATGTAATAAGGATATTGTCCAGAAGAACTAAAAATAATCCAGTATTAATAGGGGATCCAGGTGTTGGAAAGACAGCTATAGTAGAGGGTTTAGCAAGCAGGATAGTCAACGGAGATGTACCAGAAGGTCTTAAAGACAAGACTATTTTTGCCCTAGATATGGGAGCATTAATAGCTGGTGCAAAGTATAGGGGAGAATTTGAAGAAAGATTAAAGGCAGTACTATCTGAAATAGAAAAATCAGAGGGTAGAATAATCATGTTTATAGATGAGTTGCACAATATAATAGGTGCTGGTAGAACTGATGGAGCCATGGATGCATCCAATCTATTAAAACCTATGCTGGCAAGGGGAGAGGTACACACCATAGGAGCTACTACCTTAGACGAATATAGACAATATATAGAAAAAGATGCGGCCCTTGAAAGAAGGTTTCAGAAAGTATTAGTCCAAGAACCAACAGTTGAAGACACTATTTCAATACTGAGAGGCCTTAAGGAAAAATACGAAATCCACCATGGAATAAGGATATCTGATGGTGCCGTAATAGCTGCAGCAACTCTTTCTGACAGATATATTAGTGATAGATTTTTACCTGACAAGGCAATAGACTTAATGGATGAAGCCTCAGCCATGATAAGGACAGAAATAGACTCCATGCCTGTAGAACTTGATGAAATAAGAAGACGAATCCTTCAGTTAGAGATAGAAAAATCAGCACTAAAGAAAGAAACCGACGAAGGCTCTAAGATTAGGCTGGAAAAACTGGAAAGAGAATTATCTGATTCTAAAGAGAAATATGATACTTTGAAAGCCCAATGGGAAGATGAGAAAAAGAGCATATCTAAGGTTAAAGAAATAAAGGAAGAAATAGACAGGGTAAAGAGACAAATAGAAGAGGCTGAGAGGAAATACGACTTAGAAAAATTATCACAATTAAAATATGGAACTTTGGTTGAACTGGAGAAAAAACTAGAAGAAGCCAATGAGAAAAATGAAAAAGGTGAAAGAATGCTTAAGGAAGAAGTCACAGAAGAAGAAATAGCAGAGGTAGTAGCAAAATGGACAGGAATACCAGTATCTAAACTAATTGAGACAGAAAGAGAAAAGCTTCTATCCTTAGATGAAATCCTTCATAAAAAGGTAATAGGTCAAGATGAGGCCGTTGAATCTGTAGTAGATGCAGTAATTAGGGCAAGGGCTGGGATGAAACAGTTAAATAGACCTATTGGTTCCTTCATCTTCTTAGGACCAACAGGAGTAGGAAAGACTGAACTTTCCAAGGCTCTGACTTCAACATTGTTTGATGATGAAAGAAATATGATCAGAATAGATATGTCTGAATATATGGAGAAACACTCTGTATCAAGGCTTATAGGAGCACCTCCTGGATATGTAGGCTATGATGAAGGGGGACAGCTAACAGAAGCTGTAAGGAGAAAACCCTACTCTGTAATTCTTTTCGATGAAATAGAAAAGGCCCATCCAGATGTATTCAACATACTATTGCAAGTATTAGATGATGGAAGACTGACTGACAATCAAGGTAGAACAGTGGATTTTAAAAACACAGTTATTATAATGACATCAAATATTGGTTCTTCTTATTTACTTGAAGGTATAAAGCCTGATGGAAATATAGATGAATCTGCTAAGGACCAAGTCATGAGTGAAATGAGAAGAATATTTAGACCAGAATTTTTAAATCGTGTAGATGAAATTGTAATGTTTAAACCTCTTAATAGAGATGAGATATTTAAGATAATCGACCTTCAAATAGGAGAAATCCGTTCACGACTAGAAGATAGACAAATATCCATAGAGCTAACAGATGAAGCAAAAGACCTGATCCTAAACAGAGCATATTCTATCCAATATGGTGCAAGGCCTGTTAAAAGATTTTTACAAAAATATCTTGAAACAGAAATTGGTAGAAAGATCATTAGAGGTGATTTGAAGGATAAGGATAAAGTAATAGTTTCCTGTGATGAACATGGGGATCTAAAGATAGAAGTAAATAACTATAGCTAAAGTAAATACCTATAATTAAAAGGTTGACCTAAATAATTTGATCTATTTAGGGAATATGATAGCTACTAACGGTTTCATGATTTACTATAAATAAAAGTCTAAAAAAGTCACAGGAGATATTTTGATAGAATCTCCTGTGACATTTTATTCAACTTACTTATTTAAAATATTATAAAGGAGCTGAGCCATTTCAGCCCTTGTGGAAGAGGAAAGTGGGTTGATCTTACCATTACTTCCTGATACAAAGCCTTTTTCAACCAAGGTTCTTATAGCTTCCACAGCCCAATTGTCTATCAAATTATTATCAGCAAAGTCTTCTAACTTTGCTCCTGTGACTTCTGTAGGTAATTCTTCCATAGTTTTTAGTGTGTTATATAATAAGACAAACATTTCCTGTCTAGAAATTTTTTTATCTGGAAGGAATAGATTATCACCAGTACCTTGAGATATATTTAGTCTTTTAGCTGTTGATAGATACCCAGTATAATAGGTATTTCCCCCATCAGCAAAGTTTTCTATAGGGTTGGTATCTGGCTGGATTCCATAAGTTCTAAGTAACATTACTAAAAACTCTGCCCTGCTTAATTTTTCCATGGGACTAAATTTATTATTTCCTGTTCCAAAGGTAATATCTCTAGCAGCTATAAAGTTTACTGCCCTATGATACCAAGAATTCTTTTCTACATCTACAAAGGTCTTTTTATTATACCCTACAGCATAGGTAGAAAAATGATTTGTCTTAAAGGTCAGATGGCCAGTAGCTTCATTGTACAAACAATTACTCATTATTTCAGGTATTCCCTTAGGATTAATATAATAAACTACAATAGAATCTAAATCCTCACCATACTTTGGAGTATAAGGAACAGTTATGGTAAGGGTACCATCAAATTTACTAATTTCCTTTTCCCCAGTTTTAATGGAAAATTCAAAGGCTGTTCTATCTCCAATTATTGTTTTTGCTTCTGCTGAAAGCAAGTTAGAGTCAGCATATCCTATTTGGATAGACAAGTCACCTGAGCTCTCTATTCCATATAAGGATTTCTTATCAAAGCTAATATTTCCAACTGGTGTATTTATAGTTAAAGAATTTACATGGCCCTTTTCCATATTGTTTAATGCTTCCTTTGGAAGTACAAGCTCTATGGATTTTGATTGTTCATTTGCCCCCACAGAGATTTGAAGATCTACTTTATCTAGCTTGATTTCCTTTGCATTTTTTAGGCTTTCAGAGATGGTTTTTGACATATCTAGAGCGGTGACACTAGCTAGAACCCTTCCATTATCATCTGCTTTTCCCAGGATACTTACTATTCCTACAACCTTATTTTCCACCATTTTTACTTCAGTTTTTGTTTCTATTTGAGGAGTAGCTGGTTGAGTTGTATCCCTGGAAGTCTCTGATGTAGTGCTTGGAATACTACCACCACCGCCAGTGCCACTATCTCCACCACTGGGTGGGGTTGTTCCTATTGTAAAGCTAGCAACCTTATAGGCTCCACCGTCATAATCTGCGCACCTAACCTTATATATTCCTGAGGGAAGGCTTCCTACTGTTATTGAACTTTCAAAGCCACCACTATCTAAGGAGGCTGTACCAAAATACAACAAATCACCATTGGGTTTCAATACTTCTATTACTACTATATCTTTTTCAACACCTGAGCCTGTCCCTGATATATTTAATATTCCAGTAGAATTATTGTATGATGCTGATAGCTTTGTTACTGTACCTCCTGCATAAGCAATGCCACCTAAAGATGTAAGCAAGAATAGGAGGATTGATATTATTAAAAATCTACTCATTTTATTCATAGTCCATACCATCCTTTCCAGTACCATAATCCTTATGATTTGGTAGCAAATGTCCCCATCCAGCACCTATGCCGAAGGTAGCACCACCAAAGGCAGTTGAGCTATTATTTACTCCATCTTTTGATATCAAAAATGCAGTAATCCTATTGGCATTAGCTACAGAGGCATAATCAGCATGACCCTTTCTAAATACAGGAATTTCATCTCTATAAGGGTCTCTATCTACTCTATCCTCTCCATTAATATTGACTGAGAATTGTTTTGTACCAAGTATACGATCATCTTGGTAGTACATTACTAAAAGAGTGTGATCTATAAAAAATCCTTCCTGAATAACTTCTCCATTATCTTCTAATCTATCTAATGCAAATACTCCAATGAATGCAATAGAATCTTCGTTATTATATTCATAGGGTGTTCCTCTAGGTGTAGATAATTTTCCGCCACTTTCTATTATTTCTGCGATTTCTTTCTTATGGTCTTCATCATATTCCATTGAAAAGGCATCCAATAACACTCGGCGTATTTCAAGCTCAGATTCTTTAGTGCTATCATCTTCTAATTTTAAAGTTAATTTCAATTTTGTTACAGGCTCCATTATATCTGGAAGTTCTACATTCCATTCTTCACCATCTTTATTTGCTACTGCACCTTCTATACTAGTAATTTCAAACTCTTTACCTAAGTTAGACGGTCTAATAGTCACTTCATTATTTAAGAAATATATAAAGGAAATAGGGGTTAAAGGAATTCTACCAGAAACATCGATTATCCCTGTACCCCAATCTCCAGTTTTAAATGGAGGATCTACATCTATTCCCATAAAATCTTCTTCGTAAAAGGTAATAAAGGCATGTTTAGCATCATGAATATCTTCACCTTCATCTAAATCATATATATAGTGAAGTGTAGTTTTACCAAAACCTTTCCTTAGTGTTACAACTCCAGGTTTACTGATATTTCGATCTATATAATCAGACCTTTCCACCACATATTCCAAGACTTGCCAGTCACCATAATCATTTAGTCCATCTTCACCTGGCATGACTTCCATTTTTATAGTTACATAATCTTTATCTTCTGGAAATGTAACTTTTATATTTGAGAAAATCTTTTTAGTAGTTAGAAATGGTTCTGTAAAATTTTCATAATAAAACTTAAAATTTTCATCAGCTTCTGCATTTGGATCTGGTCCAGGCCCTGGTCCAGGAGGATCACCTGGGTCACCACTAGTTTCAGTAACAGTAACTACTTTTGTTCCATAGCCTACTAGAACGAAATCTTTATGAGTTCCTTCACCTTCTCCTCTCGTTACATTTTCAAAAAATCCTACAAATATGGTATAAATGCCAGGGGCTAAGTTTTCACTTCTAGTATTTTCCAAGGATTCTTGTGGATTACTATTAAAACCTGCAGGGAGACCCTTTTCATCTATATTATAATTATCTTCTGGTATGGCTACTACTCTAAGAAAATCAATTTTTAGGTCTGTTGGTAGTTCTTCTTGGTTTACAGACACATCAACTCCCGAACTACCATGTTCTCTCACATCTACTTTTATAGCAGAATTAGTCACATTTACTACATCAGTCTTTTTATAAAGGGGCACTCCCCATCTATCACCATCAGTATCTGCTTTAAATCTTTCATTGGTCATATAATAATCACTTAAACTAGCTTTAATATCATAGGTTTGTCCAACCTCTAATGCGGCAGTGGCTACATATTCTGGATTTAGGTCAACAGTAAATTCTATTTCCTCGTAAGTTTCAGTCTTATACACTGCAAAGGTAACGGTTTCCTGTATAAGAGTATTTGTCTTTCCATCGTAAAGCTCAAAGGTTATTTTCTTAGAATCTTCCCCCTCCCCATAACCAATATTTACTATTGGCGTTAAAAATAATAAAACACTTAATAAAATGGATATATATCTTTTAGTTCTCATTTTCATCTCCTCCTCTTAACAAAATTATACAAAAAACATCATAGCTTTAATAGGGTGAAGGACACTAAGAACTGCTGAAAATAGGGGTAGTTTTAGGGTAGGTATAGGAAAAAGGGCATTTTTATAAAGAAGGAAAAAGGATTGAAACTTATGATCTTTTGTCGTATAATAAATTATTATATTTTGGGAGTGGTAATATGCTTCGTAAAACCTTTCTTTTGCCTACAGGGATTATTGCCCTTTACTTTTTATGGGGTGGCTCTGCATATATATCACAAATGTATAGACTTTATGGATTTCTAAGTCCAGAAAAAGTAGATTTTATAGCCATGGGAGTAAATTATGCTTCTCAGGTCATTGGTATAGTCTTATTTTCATTACTTTTATGGTATGCTCCTGCCATTGGATCTAAATCTTCTCTTTATGTTATTGGGATGTTTATTAATACAATAATAATCACATTAATGCTCACTTGGAATAATCTCTTTATTATCATATTTAGTGGTATTATTATGAATATATTTCTTGGAATTTTTGCTGCTTATCAATTTACTATACTGGCTTCCCATGTTCCCCAACAAATGCGGGGAAGAGCTTTTGGGTTTGCCTATGCCATAGGCAGTGTTGGTACCTATTTGATTTCCATTATGAGAAATGGCAAGATTATGGAAACAAGATATGTTTTAATCCTTTATATAGGATTAATTTTGATAAACATTAAACTTGTAACTATGGTAAAAGATTTGCCCGTATCAGGAGATAGAAAAAGAAACATATCCTTGTGTTTTTTAAGCAAAGGCTCATTGTTCCAATATTTTACTGTTTTTCTATTAATGTCATTGATCAATTCCATAGGTTCTAACTATCAATCTGCAGCTATATTTCATGGAAAAATTAACTTTGAATTGGCAAGGGCATTTTATGCCATAGGTTTAATAGCTGCAGGAATTATCACAGATAAAAGCAGAAAGTATGGGGCACTTTTTTGTCTATCCAGCCTTTTTTTCCCCTTTGCTGCTATTGCATTATATAAAGAACCTTCACTTATATTTATTACATGGGCTCTTAGTTACTTGTTACTAGGATTTTATTCATTAATCTATATCAAAAGTTATACATGGAAAACCAAACTATATCTCACAGTGAGGAATACCTCTATAGAGAATTCGAAAACAAGTATTCCCTTACAAATAGGGAACGGGAGATTTTTCGCTATATAATTAAAGGCTATTCAAATAGTGAAATAGCAAGTCTAGCCTATATATCAGAAAATACAGTTAAATTTCACATAAAAAACATACTTAAGAAAACAAATTGTGCCAATAGAACTGAAGTCCTTGAGCTTCTACAAGACATGTAAATAATCAAATACTGCCAAGGCTTAGCCTTGGCAGTTTCTATGTCATTATATCCATTAGTATTCCTTGAATATGGTTTAATTTTTTTAATATATTGAGCCTATTGCTTTCCAAATCAATGAACTCTTGGGTCAGCTCGTCCAGTTCTTGATCCACTTTTTTTACTAAAGAATATATTCTATGACGACCCCTTCTATCAAGGGAGTTTTCCTTAAAAAACACATGGGAGTTATTTACTGCAATGTTTAGAAATTCCCTAACCAGCTTTTTATAAGAGATCAAATCATCTATAAATAGTTTTTCTGATAATTTTCCTGCAGTAGTTTCAATTTTTTCATACAATGACTTTAGCTCTGTTCTAATACTTTCTTGCTCTATTTCATTTAATTTTATTTTGAAAGTATCCTTTATGGCCTTTTTATCTACTGCTTTAGTGATTTCAATTGGTGATATATTTTCCATACCTGTACGATTTATTCGATTCATATTAACACCCCCTGCTATTATATACTATCGGCAGAAAGAATGAAATATGTAATAACTCCCTTAAGAAAACTTAGACTAATGTCGATAGATAAAATAGCTAAAAATATATTCACTGCTTCTATGAAAGGATAGAATTATGGATACATTAAAGATAAACAATAAAGAAAATATAGTAAATACCTATGGACTAACTCCAACATTGCCCTATGATATGGAAGGTATTCTTGTGGAGAAAAAGGGAAAAGATATAAAAATTGAAAAAACAATAGATAATAAGACTGTGGAATACTCCTTAAGACTAAAGGAAGAAATAGTAGGCCAAACAGGAGACCATGTAAAGATAGAAAAGGAAAATATAGTTTCTGCCAAGTTAGAAGAAAAAGAAAAACCTAAAACAGACAAGGAAGAAACTAGAAAAGCAGAAGATATAATAAGAGAATTAGGACTTGAATTTACAGAAGAAAACATGAGAATGATTGAATATTTGCTGAAAAGTGGAATATCTGTGACAAAAGATACTATCAACTCCTATTTAAAATCAAAGGAGTACTTAAAAAACATAGTTGAAAGCATTGATCCAAATTCCTTAGTACAGCTTATGGATAGAGGAATAGATTTAGAAGGAGAAAACCTTCAAAAAATAGCCGAAACTCTAGAACAAGTAAAAGACGAAAAACCCTCTTTTTCATTAAAAAGATTTCTAAGGCTTGAAAGAGACCTTACCTATAAAGAGGCAGAGGCAATTGGAAAGGAAATCTATGGACAAAAAATGGGCAAAGATGTATATGACACTATCATAGCCCTAAAGAGGGAAAAGCTTCCCATAACAAAAGAAAATATAGATAAGACCATAGAAGTAATGTCAAAGCTATATAATCTAAAATCAGTAAAAGATGAAGCCTATATAAATATATTAAAGGAAGATATAAATTTTAATCTAGAAAATCTATATAAACTTAACAACTCATATACTGAAGCTACCACTCCCAGTAATGTAGCAGCAAGAAACTTTGAAATCTTTACCATAGCCAAGGAAACTACAATAGAAGGATTAAAGAAAGTCCTCCAAGATTTAGATATTGAAGATACTGCTGATAATATAGGGCTACTAAGGGAGTTTGTTGTAAATGATATGAACATGGACAAGGAAAACTATAACAAAGTCATATATATGAAGGAAAGTTTGAAAGAACTAATAGACTTACTAGATCAAGAACAAATAGTGAATCTAAATAAAAGGGGTATAGATCCTTTAAAAGAAAACATATACGATTTAGTAAAAGAAATAAAAAATAGAAGCAAAGAAGAATTAGAAGAATCCTTAACAGATGAAAGGATTAAAGAAATCTCTAAGGACTTAGAAGCCCTAGGAAACATAAAAGACAGAGACCTTTTACAACTAATAAAAAAAGGAGAAGACTTCACCTTAAAATCAATTAAGGAAATAATAGACACAAATTTAAAAAAGAGTATAGCTTTAGAAAACAAGACTTTGGATCGGACTATTCACATAGCAAACATACTTAATACATTAGGAGAAAACTTAAAATCAGACACCATATCCTTTACAGTGAGGAAATATCAGTTCCCTACATTGGAAAACCTATTTATTAGTCATGGAGAAGTAAAAGAAGTACAAGCTATAGAACCTATAGACAAGCTGGAGGGAACTTTTATCTTTGAAGAATATCTAAGGGCTAGAAATAGTCTAACCACTAATATCATAAAGGAAAGCATCAAGGAAGGAAAAGTCTTAGAGGCTATGCCCCTTAACGAATTAAATAGTTTTATTGAAAAGAAAATAAATAGGTACAAGGAAAGCCATAGACTGGCTAAGGAGATTAAAGGGATTAAGGGCAATGAAGAAAGGCTCTTGCCCCTAATAATGAAAAATGAACTTCAAATGACTTTAAAGGAAATAAAGGACATAAACTCATTTATGAAAGAAGAAAAATCCTTAGGAAGTATATTAAAAGATATGATGGATAGCAACAATCAAGAATACAAAGAAGAATTGAAAGAAGGTATAAAGCTACTTCAAGAAAAGATTTCAACCACCTTAAAAAATGGAGAAGATGTAAAGGAAGACTACAAAGAGCTGATGAATTTCTTAAACAACTCTTACAATTCCAGTGAAGACAGAGAAAGGCCAAAGGAAGAACATTTTAAAATACAAAAGAAAATATCTAAAAAAGACCTGGTATTTCAGTTGCCCATATCAATGGACAATGAATATAAAAGCTTAAACATCATAGTACCTGATGCTAATAAAGCCATAGATAAAAACAATATGAACTTTTTTATTAGCTTAGATACGAAAAACCTTGGCGTAGTCACCATTGATATAGAAGTAAGAGGCAAGGAAGTAAGGCTTGATTTAAATGATGAAACCAAGCTAAATAACAATCTAAGTTCTCTAAAAGAGGGACTTCAAAAACTAGGATATAATCTAGTTGAAAACAAGAGGGAGGCCCTATGAAAAAAAGACTAATACCCAAAAAATATATTGAAAGGGCCTATACCTTAGAAGTAGAAAATCCAAATAAGGACCTAGATTTAGAAACTACAGAGGAGAAAATAGATAAATTGCCAAAGGAAATGTTTCAAATTTTAGGAGAAATAATTTCTTTTATAGAAAATACAAATAAATTTGAGGGGGAGAAAAATGAGAATTAATAACAATATACCAGCTTTAAATACTCATAGAATGCTAAATATAAATACAGATGGTTTACAAAAATCACTGGAAAGACTTTCATCAGGAAAAAGGATCAATAGGGCATCAGATGATGCAGCAGGCCTTGCCATATCACAAAAAATGGAGGCACAGGTTAGAGGACTAAGACAGGCCTCTCGAAACGCCCTTGACGGAGTATCCTTGATACAAACTGCAGAAGGCGCATTAAACGAAGTCCATTCAATGTTACAGAGAATGAGGGAGCTAAGTGTACAGGGAGCCAATGGAGTCTATGCCAAAGACGATGTAGAAGCTTTAGCCAATGAAATCAAAGAGCTAACAGAGCAAATTGATAAAATAGCAAAGGAAACAGAATTCAATGGTATACCTTTATTAAGGGGAAGCTTAGATACAGGTGGTCCCTCAGGAACTCCTCTAACATCACTAAGGCTGCAAATAGGAGCCAATGAAAGCCAATATATAGAAATTGATATGATAGATATAAATATACAAGTAGGAGATCTGGGGATAACTGGAATTGGTGATTTTATAGTTCAAAATCTAGAACCAAATCCCAATGCTACTCCTAAACTAAGTATTAGCAATCCATTGACTCAGGATTTGTTTAATATTGGCATAGGCATATACGATAAGGCAGTGCAGGATGTATCTGCCATGCGCTCCAAACTAGGAGCTTTCCAAAACAGACTTGAGCATACCATAAGAAATGTGGATAATACAGCAGAAAATCTAACAGCTTCCAAATCTAGAATTGAAGACCTAGATATGGCTAAGGAAATGAGTGAATTTACAAAACTAAATATCCTACAGCAGGCAGGGACATCCATGTTAAGTCAAGCAAATCAATTACCACAATCAGTATTACAACTATTACAATAAATAGGAGAGTAGACAAATGACTTTAGAAAAGAAAATATTATCTACCAATGATTGGGGTCTAGTGGCAATGCTTCATGAAGGATTACTAGAAAGATTTGAAAAATCCATAGAAGCAATAAAAAATGAAGACTATGACCAATTAAGTAAACTTATAAACAAATGCCGTGATATATTTACAGAATTGTTGATAACTTTCCAAGAAAAAGATGAGTTGTCCACAAATCTTAGAGAAATGTACATCTATATAAATAAAATTATAACTGAGGGAGAAATAAAAAAAGACTTTTCATTACTTGAAGAAGCTAAAAAAGTAATAATCCCGTTATATGAAGCCTTTAAAGAATTAGAACTAAAGGAAGAACCAAATATAGTAACAGGACTTACCTATGGAAAAGGAAACCTAGAAGAGCATAGTACAAAATCAGGTAAAGTATTTCAAGGCTAATAAAAAAATGTCACAGGAGAACCATCCCCATGTGACATTTTTCTTTATGTAACCGTGCACCTAGCTTCGACAATCCTATTCCAAGCGTTACCCAAACAGTTAACTCAGACCAGGCCTCCCTACGGCACACGAAAAGATTCACTTACCGCTGCTTCCTTCCGGACCTGACGGGGTTCATGAGTTCCCGTTGCGTAGGACCCAATCGTCACTGCCACTTATCTGAGGCAGACCTTACAATAGAGATGCCTAGACTAGGAATTCAATCCTGCTATAGCGGATTGCAGGTTATAGGGCACCGCTACCTCCCCATCTAGCACGGCAAAAATTTCTAATGGCGGAGAGAGAGGGATTCGAACCCTCGAGACGCTTTCACGTCTACCCGCTTTCCAGGCGAGCGCCTTCGACCAACTCAACCATCTCTCCATAGTATTTATTCACAGGATTATATTATAACTAAAAAAAATATATATGTCAACAATTAATTGACCAAAATAGAGAGTTTAAAGCAAATTTGGCATTGTAAGGATTTGGATTTTAAGATATAATAAGTCAGATAGAAAGATATAGGAGGTAATAGGGATGAAACTATTAATAGTTGACGACTCTAAATTCTCTCAAATGATTGCAGAAAAGCACATGAAGGAACTTTTTAAAGACATAGAGATTACTTTTGCAAACAATGGGGAAGAGGGATTTAACAAATATAAAGAATTACACCCAGACTATGTATTTATTGACTTACTGATGCCAATCATAAACGGACAAGAACTTGTAAGACTTATAAAAGAATACGATAAAGACTCTAAGATATTTGTTGTTTCCGCAGATGTTCAAAAAACTGTGAAAAAAGAAATGGAGGGCTATGGTATAATGGGATTTATAAACAAACCCTTTGATGAAGAAAAGTCCCAATTAGTATTTGAAGCCATAGAAGGTGATAAAAATGGACCAAAGTAGTTTAACTCAAGATATACTTAAGGAAATGTTTAATATAAGTGTAGGAAAAGCAGCAGATATGCTTTCAGAAATAACCAAAAAAAGGATAATACTAGATGTACCTAACATAGATATTTTGAACCCAGAAAGCCAAAACATAGAATTAGTTGAAACCTTTTCCAAAGTACCAGAGGGAGCATTGATGCTATCTTCTATTAATTTTGAGAAAAAATTACAGGGAGAAGCAAACCTGATTTTTCCTGCGAACAAAATGAGAACTTTTATAAATCTATGTATAGACCAAATGTCTAAAGATGAAGAAGTAGACATAGATTTCACTGATATGGATTTTGATATAATAAGGGAAGTAGGAAATATAATTTTAAATTCTATAGTTGGAGGAATAGGGAACTTTTTAGATATAAATCTGGAATATACCATTCCTGAAGTAAAAATATTTGATAAAGCAGATTTTAAAGATAGTTTAAAAGATAAAGAATATCTTTGTATGCTTATGTTATATATAACATTTATAATAGAGGATACAGAAATAGAAGGAGCAATAATAATAGATCTAACACTAAACTCATTAAATGAATTGATGAAGAAAATAAAAAAGGTGGAAGATGACTTAAATGGATAAAAGGTTATTTGATATATTAAACTATGTTAATGAAGGCATAATAATTACAAACCATGAACTAGAAATCATATTTTGGAACAAAAGAATGGAAGAACTAACCAATATTACAGAATCCTTATTAAATACTAAGGTTTATGAAGGTATCCCTAGCTTGAATAGGGGCTACTTTAGAGAAGCAATGAATAGTGTAATAGAAAAGGACTATAAATTTTTCTTTTCATCAGTAATGCACAAAGGCCTAATATCAGAGGAAACCCAGCTCAATGTGAAACTAAGCCGATTTGAAAGTGAAGGATCAAAGTACTTGATTGTTGAATGTATAGATGTTACTAGTCAAATAATTCGGATTAATCAATTAAAGGATTACAACAATGAGCTGCACGCCTTAAATAAAAAGTTGAAAGAACAAGAACAAGAAATAACAAGATTAGCTTATTACGACAAGCTTACAGGACTGGCTAATAGGACTTTTTTCTATAATATGGCAGAAAAACTTTTACATGATGCTAAAAGAAATAACAAGAAAATAGGTTTAATGTTTATTGATGTTGATAAATTTAAAAACATAAACGATACCTATGGCCATGCAGCGGGAGATAAGGTTTTAGTAGAAGTAGCTAAAATACTGGAAGAAAGCATAAGACAAAGTGATATGGTGGCTAGGCATGGAGGAGATGAGTTTTTAATATTATTATCAGACTGTAAAAGCTATAGCAATTACAGGATTATAGCTTCAAGAATAGCAAGTACAAATAAAAATATTAAAATCGATGAAAATACAGAAATAGAAATATCACTTAGTATAGGAGTTAGTTTTTATCCAAAAGATGGAGATAATATAGATCAACTAATAACAAAAGCAGACAAGGCCATGTATAGGGTAAAAAGCATAGGTGGAAATCAATGTATCCATTACTTTGGGTCTTAGAATAGAAAAATATTCATAAAATTGATATAATATATTTATATTATATATTATAAAAAAATGTAGGTGAAAATATGTACCAAGCCTTGTATAGACAGTATAGGCCAAAAACCTTCGATGAAGTTTTAGGTCAAAAACACATTACAATTACATTAAAAAATCAAATACTAAAAGGAAATATTGGTCATGCATACCTTTTCTCAGGTACTAGGGGTACTGGAAAAACCTCTACAGCTAAAATATTTTCTAGGGCCGTAAATTGTCTAAATCCAATAGATGGAAACCCATGCAACAAATGTGAAAACTGTGAAGGGATTTTAGACGAAACCATAATGGATGTCATAGAAATGGATGCTGCCAGCAACAGGAGAATAGATGATATTAGGGATCTACGAGACAAAGTAATATATCCTCCATCTAGGACAAAATTCAAGGTATATATAATAGATGAGGTTCATATGCTAACCTCTGAGGCCTTCAATGCATTGCTAAAAACCTTAGAAGAACCTCCTAAACATTTAATTTTTATACTTGCAACTACAGAGCCTGAAAAGTTGCCACAGACAATCCTTTCCAGATGTCAAAGATTTGATTTTAAAAGGGTAACTACGAAGGATATAATAGAAAACATGAGAAACATCTGTGACAATCTGGATATAGAGATAGAAGACAAGGTCTTAAGCCTAATAGCAGGTAACTCTGATGGTGCCATGAGAGATGCCCTAAGTCTATTGGACCAATGCGTATCCTTTAGTAGTGGTAAGATCACCTATGAAGAAGCCACTAGTATATTGGGTATAGTAAACTCAGAGCTTATATTCAATATAGTAGACAATATAATAAATAAGGATATAGAAAAAGTACTAGAAACAATAGATGAAGTAATTGAAAATGGCAAGGATATCCATCAATTTATAAAAGATTTAATTCATCACTTCAGAAATCTAATGATAATAAAAACATCAAAGGAACCAATGGAACTCCTTAATTTAGATGAAGAAACCTTAAAGCTTCATAAAGATCAAATTAAAGACACTGGCTTAGACTTCATACTAAAGGGGCTAGATGTTTTAACTACAGCAGATGAAAAGGCCAAATGGTCAACTAACCCAAGAATAATCCTTGAAATGGCAGCTATACAGCTAACAAAATTAGAAGAGGAACTTTCCTTAGAAGAAAGAGTTAGAAATCTTGAAATGGGAATAAACATAGAGAGGCTCCAAGAAGAAAAACCATCAAAAAAGGAGACTCCTAAAAAAGAAAATGTTCAGGAAACCCATATAGAGAAACAAAAAGAAGAGGTACAGAAACCATCTGAGGTAACTCTAAATGAGAAAGAAGCCTTTGTTGATGATGGAAATGAACTAGAATTTAGAACAATAATAAATGATTGGCAAAAAATACTTCAAAGTATAAAGTTAAAGAAGATGAATATATTTGCACTTCTAATAGAAGGAGAACCTATTAGTTATTCAAATAATCTTCTTACTATAGGATATAAGGAAGGATTTGGATTTCACAAAGAAGCAGTAAGTAGCCCTCAAAACAAAGAATTTGTTGAGGAAGCCTTTTCTATTTTCTTTAAGAAGAAAATAGACATTAGATTTATAATGGTAGGAGAAAAAGCAACAATCCAAAAAGATGAAAAACAAAGTAAAGATAAGGCCATAAAAGAAGTAGTAGACTTCTTTGGAGAAGATATGGTAGAAATAAAATAAGGAAGGAGAATTAAATATGGCTAGAGGTGGATTCCCCGGTATGGGCGGAAATATGGGTAATATGATGAAACAAATGCAAAAAATGCAAAAACAAATGGAGGAAATGCAAAAACAACTGGAAGAAACAGAAGTAGAAGCCAGTGCAGGTGGTGGAGCAGTTACTTGCAAAGTAAATGGAAAAAAAGAATTATTAGAAATTATTATAGATCAAGGAGTAGTGGATCCAGAGGATGTAGAAATGCTTCAAGATTTAGTTTTGGCTGCTGTAAATGAAGGACTTAGAAAAGCAGAGGAAATGATGGAAAGAGAAATGAAGAAACTAACTGGAGGCATGAATATTCCAGGATTGTTCTAATAGGAGGATTTTTATGGAGCAGTATGCACTACCAATAGCAAACTTAATAGAGCAGCTGTCGAGGTTACCAGGTATAGGTAGAAAAACTGCTCAAAGGCTTGCCTTTTATATATTAGAGATGGAAGATATAGAAGTAGAAAAACTATCTAAATCCATAATCAACGCAAAGGAAAAAATCAGATTTTGCAGTATATGCTGTAATCTAACAGATGAAGACCCTTGCCACATATGTGGAGACAGTACAAGGAATAAGTCTATTATTTGTGTAGTAGAAGGAGCCAAGGATATTATTGCCATGGAAAAATCCAAAGAATATAAAGGTGAATATCATGTACTCCACGGAGTCATATCGCCAATGGACAATGTGGGGCCCAATGATATCAAAATAAAGGAACTTTTAGATAGATTATCAAATGAAGAAGTACGGGAGATAATCATAGCCACCAACCCAACGGTGGAAGGTGAAGCTACAGCGATTTACCTATCAAAACTTATAAAACCCATGGGAATAACAGTCACAAGAATAGCCCATGGCATTCCAGTAGGTGGGGACTTAGAGTATTTCGATGAAGTAACTATCTCTAAGGCTATGGAAAATCGAAGGGAGATATAGTTCAAGCCATTATGATCTGATGGAGCTTAATCAAGAGTATGATGCCTTATAATATAATTTATTAGTAAATCAAATAAATGGTGATGGAGTTCACCAGAAACGCACATTGCTAATGACTCCTACAGGAAATGTTAATCGTTCTCTGTAGGAGTTTTTTGTTATAAAAAAGGAGTTGATTTTATGGCTGCAAGTTTGGCAGTAATTCTATTATTAGGATTACCAGCAAAAAAAATATTTGAGAATATAAAATTACCAGGATTATTAGGAATGCTAATTTTAGGTGTTCTTATTGGACCTCATGGATTTAATTTACTCCAAGAAGGTATGCTTCAAGTATCAGCAGATATAAGAAGTATTGCATTGATTATTATATTATTGAGAGCAGGACTTGGAATTAAAAAAGATGATTTGAAGAGGGTTGGTATCACTGCATTAAAGATGAGCTGTATACCTGGTTTAATAGAAGGTTTATTTATTGCCCTTGCTTCAATAAGGTTACTGGATTTTACATTTGTTCAAGGAGGAATATGCGGTATTATGATAGGTGCAAACCATTAGTAGAGCAGGAGTTAGATAACTCCTGCTTTACTATAATGTTACTTTTTTCCTTGATATAGTCCTACAGCCTTACTTACATCCATAACAAAAATAATCCCAGTATTTGGTTCCTCAATATTTAGCTTTTCTTTTATAGAATTTACAATAGCTTCTGTTTTTTCTATTTCTGATAAAATAAGTATTATCTCTTTTTCAGGCTCAATATGAATATTAAATAATGTTTCCTTTTCATCTGGATTAGAACCTCTCCCATGTATGATGGTTCCTCCTGTAGAACCAGCCAACTCTGCAGCTTCTAAAACATCATCCATGGAACCTTTATTTACAATAACAAATATAGCTTCATGCTTCACATTATTCACATCCTTCCTTCCTAGATTAGACTTAAATTTCACATTATTAAACTGTAAAGAGTTGACAGTCATGGAAAAAGCAATACCATGATGGGGTTTATCTAAACCAAACCTCGTAGTTATTCTATCATAAAAGGTGTCCTCCAGCTCCTCATCAATAAGAGTTATGAAGATCTCCTTTCTTGTTTCTATAATTCCTAGTATATTCAATAATTCATTTTTTACCGTACCTTTTCCTAAAAAAATAGTACTTGCTTTTCCTCCTAATTCATTAGACAACTTTAATAACTTACTTCCTTTACCAAAATCTAGTATACTACAAAACAGTATAAGATTTTTGTTTAATATATCCATGTTAATGCCCCTCCTTTTTAGACTTTAAATTGAATAGAAGTCCAAGTATTTGAATAGCTACTAAGGGTGTCATAGCTACCATGGCAATAATGCCAAATCCATCTATTAGAACATTAGCAGTTGGAATAGCATTAGCAGCACCCTGTGCAAAGGCTAAGACAAATGTAGCAGTCATAGGACCTGAAGCAACACCCCCTGAATCATAAGCTATACCAACAAAAATTGGTGGTACTTTATAAGACAAAAAAGCTGCTATCCCAAATCCTGGCAATAAGAAATGCCATAACCTTAGTGAGGGCATCATAATTCTCAACATAGACATGGAAACAGCAAAGGCAATACCTATAGATAGTGCAGTTAAAATAACCTTTTTTTGAATATGACCAGCTGTGACTTCTTCTATCTGTTCAGTTAATACATATACTGCTGGTTCAGCCAATACTACTACCATACCTAATAAAAAACCAATGATAGGCAACAACCAAGGATAGAAAGTTGCTATACCTTCTCCCATTATTCTACCAACTTCCATAAAACCAGCATTTACTCCAACTAGGAATAAGGTAAGTCCAATATATGTATATAGAAGACCTTTAAGAATAGTATTCTTATTTTTTTTATTCAGTTTGAATTTAAAGTAATCAAAAATTAAAAACAAGCAAAACAGAGGTAATAGGGTAAAGATGGATTCCTTGCCTATATGGGGAAAGATATGTAAATAAGGAGATAGTATTCCTGTATTAGGTACAAATGCTTCTACATCACCTTGTATATTACTAAGGCCTTTTATGATACTCATTATCATAATAGCAAAAATAGGTCCTGTAGAAGCAAGACCAACCAATCCAAAACTATCTTCCTCAGAAGTTTTGCCACCCTTTAGCTGAGAGACTCCATATCCTAAGGCTAGTATAAAAGGAGTTGTCATAGCACCAGTAGTAGCTCCTGATGCATCTACAGAAATAGCTAAAAACTCTTGCGATACCTTTAATCCAAGAAAAAATATTATAAAATAGATTAAAGTAAATAGTTTATTCAGTGGTTTTTCAAATAAAATTCTAAGTAAACCTATTCCAATCATCAGTCCTACACCAATTGAAACTACAATTAAAATTAATGTGCTAGGAATAATGCCACCAGAAGCTAAATTTACTTGATTGGCAAGTATCTGTAAATCAGGTTCGGCAATGGTAATCAAAAAACCTAGTATAAATCCAAGGATACCTACTAAATACACCTTATTTGTTTTTGCTACAGTTTCCCCCATAAGATGGCCAATAGGTTCAATTCCTAAATGGGCTCCGAATAAGAAAATCCCTAGTCCTATAATTACGAAAACAGCTCCTATCAAAAATCTAATAAGCATTACACTTTCTATAGGGACTAATGAAAAACTCAGAATAACTACTAAAAGTGTTATAGGAAAAACCGATAAAGACACATCCTTTAGTTGTTTTAAAAGTATACTCAAACAAACTCTCCTTTCAAAAAATAATATATTATTATAATATTAAAAAAACTTCTTCTATGTCAATGATTATTATTAGACTATTTAATAGGCAATTAAATGTTTTTAGTTTTAAATCCTAATTCCTATTTTTCAATAATAATAATTAATTGTGAAAAAATTTTCATAAAACACACTAAATAAGAAAAGTTTTTACATTGGTTTGCCATATATGGTAGTGATAAGATTTAGATAACCAATAAATAAGGAGGAGTAAATATGGAGTATCTACAAATTGCAAATAGTTTTCCCTTGTGGTTAGCAGCAGGCCTGGCAGTATCTTTGGCATTATTTCAAGCAATTATCTTTGCTAAAAAATCTTATAGTACGGGAAAAGAAATAGGGCTTACAGAAGAACAAATGAAGAGTGCAATGAAAAGTAGTTTTATCACATCATTAGGCCCTTCTGTAGTAATTTTAACTGGTCTTTTATCTTTGTTAGTAACAGTAGGTGGGCCTATGGCATGGATGAGACTATCCTTTATAGGTTCTGTAATGTTTGAGATGATGGCAGCAGGCTTTGGAACAGAGGCAGTAGGAGTCAAGATGGGAATAGACCCTATGACAAATATAGCTTTTGCCAATGCAGTTTGGACCATGATACTTGGTTCTATTGGGTGGATAATATTTGCTACTTTGACTGCAGATAAAATGGAAAAAGTACAGACTAAATTCTCTAAAGGAGA
>Ga0265293_10003990_pt1 | contig 26616 bp, 24 predicted proteins | sample Munlanlewell138R_FD_192505 | JGI IMG/M metagenome (GOLD analysis project Ga0265293, IMG submission 192505) | Leachate microbial communities from a municipal landfill in Southern Ontario, Canada - Leachate well 138R | ecosystem: Engineered > Solid waste > Landfill > Unclassified | place: Canada...
ACTTCTTCCACACACGATTTCTTGGATAAAAAAATTCCCCTTTTGATGGTTTTATCCAAAGGGAGATTGTTGAAAGGTGTTTTTAATCCCTAAAATTAAAAATTATTCTATTTTCTGAAAGTGCCTATTTAATTCGATTAAAAGAGTATGAGCACAACCCGAATATCAGGCATATGGATCAGTGTTTTAGTGCTATGTATCAGTCCTTTGCTTCTTTTTGCTCAAAACAATAAACCACTGAAACAGCCAAAAGATGGATTTTCCATTGCGTTTTATAATGTGGAAAATCTTTTTGATACAATAGATGATCCTAAGACCAAAGATCAGGACTTTTTGCCATCAGCGGCTGTTTCATGGAACACCGAGCGATATTTTCATAAAATACACCAGATCGCTAAAGTGATTGCTAATATGGATAGTTTAAATTATCCACATATTGTCGGATTGGCGGAGGTGGAAAATGAAACAGTCTTAGAAGATCTGATCGCCCATGAATTTATTTCTAAGGCGGGGTATAAGATCATCCATGAAGAAGATACCGATCCGCGCGGCATTGAAGTAGCCTTGCTATACAGACCGGACTATTTTCGGCCTTTATATCATAAGCCATTAGTGTATATGCGTGAAAGTGGCTATCCGACACGACATATCTTGTATGTGAAAGGTGTTATTCATAGTGGGGATACCTTACATGTGTTTGTTAATCATTGGTTATCGCGTTATGGAGGTGTTGAGAAAACTGCCGGCACCCGTAATGGCACAGCAAATTTCCTCAGGATGGCTGTAGATATGATATTTAGTATGAGTCCTCAAGCCAAGATCATCATAGGTGGCGATTTTAATGACAACCCTGATGATCCAAGTATATTTAGTTTTTTACGGGCATTAGCACCAGATGAAGAGCCTAAACCCAACGAACTGTATAATTTAGCCATGATACCTTATCTTGAAGGGCAAGGAACAAGCTATTATAATAAATGGGATTTTTTCGACCAGATCATCGTTTCTTCATCTTTAATACAAAGCGATTCTCCCTTATATGCCGGCCCAATCAATGTGATCAAAAAGGACTGGATGTTGTATAATGCCGGTCAATACAATGCACGTCCAAATCGTACAATGACAAGAAGAAACTATTTTGGCGGTTTTAGCGACCATCTGCCGGTTATGGTCAAACTTTATAGAAAGGACCAACTAAAAAAATAACGTAAAAATTTTTATTGAGATGTTTAAAGAAGCATATTTTGATGGAAAGAAACTAGCTTATACCGTTTCGGGTGAAGGCGAGGCATTGCTCTTGCTTCATGGCTTCCCAATGGATAGGCGTGTTTGGGATACATGGATCCCTGATCTTGCAAGAGAGTTTAAAGTGATAGCTGTTGATCTGCCAGGCTTTGGAGATTCTGAACTGATAGCTCAAATTCATTCTATGGAATTGATGGCCAAAGCCGTACAAAAGATCGTAGAAGCAGAGCAACTGAAGCGATTTGTTTTAGTCGGTCATTCGATGGGAGGTTATGTATCACTGGCTTATGCATCGGCTTATGCAGAAAATCTGGCAGGATTAGTACTTTTTCATTCACATGCACGTGCCGATGATGAGACAGCAAAAGCAAATCGCGAAAAAGCTGTTATGCAAGTTCAGGCTGATAATACCGCTTATGTTACCAATTTCGTTCAAAGCCTTTTCGATGAACAGTTTGCGGCCTCCAATCCTGAGTTAGTACGCATTTACAGCCTAATTGCCGCCTCACAAACCCAGGCTGCTGTGATAGCCGCTTTAAAAGGGATGCGGGATCGTGTAAGCCATTTGGAAAACCTCCGATCATTGGAATGTCCAATATTGTTTGTACTTGGAAAAAAGGATAGCCGCATGCCGTATATGAACCTATTGGCTCAGGTGGCCCTGCCACAGCATGCCGAGCTGTTGTTGCTGGAAGAGGTGGCACATATGGGATTTGCAGAAGACCCTTCGGCTATCAAACCTATCATATTGGACTTTGTAGCACGCTGTATGTAAAAAGTTTATTACATTTACCGGCAGCAACAGCTGACCGGTCATGTTCTCCTTGCATAAATACCCTTTTGTGAGGCTTGTTGTCCCCTTAGCAGCAGGCATATGGCTCGCAATCAGGTATCAGACCAATATCTCACCTACTTTATTAAGCATAGTTCTTATCGGGCTGTTGTTAGTCATATGGCTGATTACCACATACCTTCGTCGTTTTGCATTACGATGGGTGTTCGGGTTTATCGCAAGCCTGATGTTGTTCATAATAGGCTACACAAATGTGATGCTCAGAAAGCCGGACTATCAACCTTTGCATTTTATGCATATTGATCAACCTGTTGAATTTTATTTGGCCCGCATCACAGAGCCGCCCCAACAGCGTACTAAATCAATACGGCTGCAACTTGAGATAACAGAAGTGATGCTTGACAGCGGTTCCCATAGGGCAGCAGGGAAGATAGTAGCTTATTTGCCTGTGTCAACTGTAGGTTTAGACTATGGCGATCTGATCCTCTTTCAAAAACCTCCCGAGTTAGTCAGTAACCCATTGAACCCACATCAGTTTGATTATCAAAGATATTTATCGCGTAAGGGTATTTTACACCAATTATTTCTTAAAGAGGATGAATGGAAATATGCAGGCAAAGGAAAATTTAATCCGGCATACAGCTTTGCATATAGGCTACGTAATTCGCTACTAGAGTCGATACGGAATTTTGGACTTGATGGCGATGAGTATCATGTAGCTTCAGCTATTTTACTGGGATATGATGAGCAGCTTCCTGCATATTTACGACAAAGTTATACAGCCGCCGGAGGTATGCATGTGTTATGTGTTTCAGGACTGCATGTGGGTATAGTGTATCTTTTCTTTTCGTTTCTATTGTCGTTCCCAGGCAAAAACAAACAAGTCCGAACAGTTAAAACTGTCATTTTGATAGCCATTGTTTGGTTTTATGCATTGCTTACAGGTCTCGCCCCTTCGGTGATCCGTGCAGCTACTATGTTCAGCTTTATGCTGATAGGGCAGGCTTTACAACGAACGTCTTATGTTATTAATACATTAGCAGCATCAGCTTTTCTACTGCTCTGGTTTGAACCGAATGTGTTGTTTCATATTGGGTTTCAACTTTCATATAGTGCAGTAGCTGGGATAGTGCTGCTGCAACGGCCGTTGTATAATATAGTGTATTCACGCTTCTGGCTGATTGATAAAGCATGGGAAGCTATAACGGTTACTTTGGCAGCCCAATTAGCTGTTACGCCTTTTGTGCTACATTATTTCGGTCAGTTTCCAACCTATTTTCTGATTACCAACCTGATGTTAGCCCCACTCTCGTTTATCATTATTGTTACAGGAATGCTTTTGTTATTACTATCTTTTTTTCCATTGATAGCCACAGCAGTAGGATGGGCTTTGTCGGGTATGATATTTATTATGAATCAGGCTATTACAAGTATAGAAGCTTTGCCGTATGCGGTGATGCATTATTGGTATCTGCCTGCCACTGCCTCTTTTATTCTTGCCGTTACTATCATCCTGTTGTATATAGGTGCATCGCTTTCCTGGCGGAAGATCGTCATCCCGATTCTGATATCGTTCGCGGCTTTTACTGTGTATGTCTCGCATCATCAATGGCAAAACCGGAATCATTCGGAGCTTATAGTGTATGCAGTTCCGCAGCATACAGTGATGGATTTCATACATGGAAATCATCATATACTGCTTGCGGATACCAATCGTTTTACCAATTCAAACTTTTTAGACTATTACCTGCGAAACAACTGGTTAGTATCGGGGATCAATAAGCCTGAACAGATTGTTTTGCCTTTGGAGGACACACACTATCTCGGCTTTTTTAAGCGAGGACCTTATATTCAGTTTCAGTCGAAAAGTCTGACGATATGGCAACAGCATGAAGGGAAGCTATGGATACCCAATAGTCCGCTTCAGGTAGATGTTGTAGTAGTAGCCGGTAATACTGCTGCACGTCTTGATGAACTATTGGCAAGCTATAGTTTTGAACATCTTGTATTTGATATGTCTGTTCCTCCCTGGCAGCTCGAAAAATGGATAGCCTTAGCCGTTGATGCCGGTATTCGGTTTCACAACATACGTACTCAGGGTGCGTTTCGTCTTAAAGTATAAAAAAAAACGACTGTCGGTTTTTGACAGTCGTTTGAATTATGAAAAGAACAATGTAGTTATTCAATAATTAATTTGCGGGTTACTGTTTCTTTTTCGGCACGAATCCTCAACATATACACTCCTTTTTCTAAGTGGCGTACATCCAAGTCATATTTGAAGTCTCTGCTGATGGATTGTACTTTTTGATAAAACAGTCTTTTGCCGGTTAGGGCAAATAGTTCTATCTCCATATCTTTAGGTTGCATAGGAAGCTGAACAGTATACAACCCGTCGCCCGGGTTAGGATAAATTTGTGTTTGTTGCAGGTTGTTCTCACTAACTGATATCCCTTTGATAGTAACGAAACTCCAGCTTGGACTCCATGCTGTTGAGTCAAGGCCTTGTATAGCACGTACTCTCCAGTAATATCGTGTATCTAACTCAAGCATAAATAATGTCTGCCAACTGTTGTCGTTCGAGAAATATTCTTCAGGGCAGTCGAACGAGCTGTTCTCACAAAATTGTATCATATATTTTTGTGTGCCTCTTATCTTCTGCCATGTAAACACAGGTAGTCTGGTAATTTCTGTAGCATTATTTTCGGGAAAGCTTAAGGTTACTGCATCGGCTGTTGTAAACTTAAACGTGTTTGACCAATTTGATACACCACCGGCATGACGGGCATTAGCTCTCCAGTAGTAATCCTGCCCGAACACCAACCCCAAAAATCTGTATTCCGGAATAGGCGTTTCATAGGTAAATGGATCAGTAAAATCAGCATCAGTAGCTCTTTGCACGGTATAGCCTACTACCCCGGATATTGAATCCCATTTTACAATGGTATCTAAATCAATTTTTACAGCATTGTTGACAGGAGTTTTTAATGTAGGCTTATCGATGATAGTAAATAAACGGGCTGGCGACCAATCGGATGTTGATTCGGCATGTTTTGCACGCATTCTGAAGAAATGGTTTTTACCAAAAAGCAGATGATGAAACTGGAAGAGGCTGGTTGTATCATCCGCAGTTGTGTACATTTTCAGATATTCACTATTAAAGCCATCACCTTGATAAGAGATGACGATACCTGTGGCTCCTGTCACAAATCCATTTTCGGTATCGGCCATGCTGACACCGTATAAATGTTGTGTGGTACCACTGGCTAAAGACTGCCATACACTTCCATTGTAGCTCAACAGTGTTCCGTTATTTCCAACAGCAAAACCATTGAACTCGTCTAAGAAAAATATGGAGTTTAGATCACGGGTAGAGCCTGATGTTTGTTCTGCCCAGTCTGTTCCGTTGAAGTGGAAGATACGTCCGCCTTTAGAGGAGGCCCATACCTTGTCTTCACTTAAAGCCCAAATACTTAGCAGGTCTCTGTTAGTAAAATTAATTTTAGTCCAATCGGTACCATCAAATATAGAAACGGATCCTGCTTTTCCTACTACCCAAATTTTGTCGGGTCCCAATCCGTGTATATCATTATGGTCTCCAGTGATGTTATCAATGCTTGACCAGCTGGTGCCATCATAGTGAAGTACAGTGCCACTGTTGCCTACGGCATACCCATTGGTAGCTGAGGTAAAATATAATCCGTTGAGCTGCTGATCGGTGTTGGAAGTCATCTCTGTCCAGTCGTTGCCATCGTATGAGAGTATGACCCCATTTGCACCTGCTGCCCAACCGGTTGAAGCATCTGTAAAATAGACTGAGGTTAGGTGTGTGGTAGTATTGCTTTCAACCTGTTCCCATGCATTATCTTTATATTGTAAGATAGTGCCATCATTGCCTACTATCCATGCATCGTCATGGTTTATGGCAAACACATCATTAAGCTGTTTGTTTATACCGGATTCAATCATAGACCATGATTCAACCGTGTCTATCTGAATATCATAATTATCGATACCGGTTAATACATCCCATTTAATAGTAGGATTAGGAGCTACAATTACATTATTATCCGGTTTGGTGATAGTTACTGTTGCCACAACTCTGAATGAGAATGGTTCCGACCATTCTGAAGTAGTTATCCCATCATTAGCTCTGACCCTCCAGAAATATATTTCATCAAATTTGAGTAGGCTCATGTTCATTGCCGTTACTGTAGTCTCTGGAAAAGTAATCGCATCGCTAAAATCGGGTTGCTGTGCCAGTTGAAGTTCATAATAGATGATCATGCCTTGACCTGTTACCGCATCCCAATCAAGTGTAACGTCAGGCGTTTGTCCGGTAGCGCCATCAGCTGGAGCTCTGAGAGCAGGGGTGTAAATCCGTGTTTGGGCATGGGCTCCAAAAACCATCAAAAATAAGAGTGCGACTAAGGAATAAATATTTTTCATCTTCATTGGGTTTATTCGGTTCATGACTAATAAACAATAATTTTTGAAATGGCAGACTGTTTCCCGCTTATCAAACGTACCACATATGTACCTGTTTTAAGGTGTTGAGTATTAAGACGTATCTGCTGATCACCTGTAGGATAAAAGCCGTAGTCAGTATGGATGAGTTGTTTGCCGCTAAGATCGAAGATTTGCAGCTGTACAGAGCCTGCCTCCTTCAGATCGAAATGTAGTACAGCCTGATCGGTTACAGGATTTGGATAAATTCGAAGATGGGTAAAATTGTCCTGAGCTAAAACAGCATGTTCTTCAACACCTACTGGCTTGCGATATTCGTTGCAACGGTATAAGCCCCGGCCAAAAGTGGCAGCATAGATAATCCCGTAATTATTAGTGCCCGGATAATTCACTACCAAGGTGTCAATGTTAATAAGCTGGACTGTATCAGCAGCACGATTGATCAATTGTTGCTTCAAATCGAATACGGGTACATCACCTAATCCTGGCTCAAACGACCAGCTTACTGTCTCGCTAAAGACATTCGGACTGGTAAATATTCCTTTTTCTGTTCCTATATAGGCAAGGCCTGAGTGATTCATTTCTAATACCGAAGCATACACCGGCATCTTGGGTAGCCCGGTTCCTTGTTTGCTCACAAATAGTGGTTCAGGATCAAGGGCGTTGGTAGTAGTGAATATATAATGCTCATTTCCATAGTTGGCCAGAGTGATCATCACATTATTTGGGTTTGTCGGATCAACAGAGATAGAGGTAATAGCCTGCGAAATAGGTGTAGTAGTACCCGGCAGGTTGATAACCAGTTCCTTGGTAGCTACTATACATGCCGGGCTCTTTACATCGGCATGGTCATAATCGTATGCCAACGCTAAATTAGATATCCTGAAGAGCCTGCCGTTGCGCATACCTACAAACAGATGGTTAGCGTCTTTAGAATAGGCGATTGATTGCGGAACGCCGGTAAGTCCAACTGTGTTGTTCGATATCTCAAACCAATCGGGTGTCTTCCCAAACTGAAGCATTTCTTTGGTCATCCATACTCTGTTAGCTACAGCGATAAACAGTTTTGAAGCTACTATATCCTGTACTAAAAGGCTATCACCAGCCTGTATTGAAGTTCCTGCAGGAAGGGTATAATAAAACGGGTGCTCGTAGTTGCGGCTTAAGACTTTGATCGTTTGTCCGGCCTGATAATTAGCCTTTGCATGAAAATAGATCGAGTCGCGACTGTTAAAGTCATCATAGCTTTCCCATAATGCGATGGGTGTCTGGAAGGCTTGGGTGTTTCCGAATCCTGTGCTCAACAAAAACTGGGTCGAAAAGGTAAAGCCCATATCTTCCGAGCGGTCCATCTGACCTTGAGTGGCTGAAACTACTACAGCTTCTGGATGTATGGTTGACATTACGCATGATCCACCCGAGCTGACCGGATAAATAGTCTCACCTTGACGGGTGCTGTTACCTTCACCAGAGATAAAGATGGTTCCCTGATTATGTGCACCGGCTAATACACGATTTTCACCTCCGGAAGGAGCTATCTTGTAGAACTGTGAGCTAATATAGTTGCGGTTATTTGTAGTAAATAAATATATAACACTGTTAGCCTGCCCTTGGTGGATACCACCATCGGTTCCTAAGAAAAAACTATTGTCATCCCCTGGTTTGAAAACTATGCATTGTTGCCCGAAATGCACATATAATGCAGAGAATCCCGAGCCTGCTGAAGTGGATTTCAAATCCCATGAGTACAATCCTTGATCCATGATCTTACGGCCTTCCCACAAATTGGCACCTCCAACTACCACTCGATCAGGGTCATTAGGAAAGACAGCTATGTAGTTGTTAAAAAGACCTCTTTGATTATAGAGGTTTACTGAATTAGTAGCCGGAAGTATCACTTGCCAGGTATCGCCCTTGTCGGAGGATTTATAAATACCTTGATGTACTCCAAAGCTTGTTACAGCAGCGGCATAGATGATATCATTATCGGAAGGAGCAATAGCTAACTCAATTCGTGATACATCGGCTGTAGGTAGCATATTTTCTTCACCGGTCGAACGCAGCTCAAACTTGGAAGGATCACCGGATTTGGAGATATACACTTTATTTTCTATTGCAGCTGCTAATACACCAGCCGTTCCTACTTGAATATCAGTAGCGTTGATGTTCAGTAAATTACCATCAATATCTTTTGCAGTACTCCAGCTTTGACCTCCGTTAGTAGAAAACAGCAAGCCGGTATTGGTAGCAGCAAATAAATGTCCACTACTGTTGATAGCTAACTCGTTGATAAAAGCCCATTCAGCGGTGTTGTCGTTAGCTGTAGGTGTTGTGAGTTGAGTGAAAGTATTTTCTCCGCTAAGCTTCCAAAGGCCTTGTCCGACAAAACCGGTTGTATAGCCTAAGTCACCTAATATATTCAGTGTTTGAGCTTCAAAGCCATCTCCGGTTCCTATGAAGATATCGCCGTTAGAGGCCTGTACCATGCAGCTTACCATCAGATTAGGTCCTTCAACAGGTTTCCAGGTAATCCCTTCATTGATTGAAATCCAGATACCGCCGCCGGTAGCACCGGCAATCAGAGTGCTAAGCGATTCATCCCTGTTGTCGTACAGTATGCCTTTGGTTTTACCACCATAATTATCAGGTCCTAAGGATGTCCATTTAAGTTCTGTTTGCGACTTAAGCCCTGCTTGTGCGGTAGCTTGCTCATAGGCTGCTACAACAGCTTCTTCGGGTATCAATCCCGTGTGCTGATTGCTACGTAAGGCATATAAATAGGATTCAGCAGTAGGCTCCTGAACAGATCTCGGCACATAACCATTTTGATTTTCGGCAAAAGAGGATGTGTACAACAGGCTGAAAAACAAGAGAATGGAGATTAGTAAAAATCCTTTTTTCATATCATATAGTTTTGATTATATTTGGATCTGATCCAATTTTTAAAATAGTGGCACAATTTACGCCAATTATTTATATCTGCAAGATGATTAAGCAGTTTTTATTTAACACTTCTTAACACGAATTTCTTGCCGCTCTTCTTTGCAAAAGTAAGCAATCCATTGATTGGATATGACAATGTAAGCCATATTTTGTTTATGGAATGCGTATTATCCTAAACCAATCAAGTGTTTTTGGCAAGTAAATTTACTTAATAAACAGACACACTGATAGCTATGCAGATAAGTTGTGCTACATATTTTCAATCAGGGAGAAGCTCTACGGCCGGAATCCGGATAAATTCTTCTGTTTCCTGATCTACATATCCAAGCTGATAGTTAGAATATATCCCTGCCTGGGTAAAAACAGCTTCCCGGTCTTTACAAAGTGTCCAATCAATGGCACGCCACTTTGTATCATTGAATACAGCTAAGTAAACTATAGTATCAGGGCAGTCGACAGCAAACCGTATGGAATGTGTGTGAACATACTGATTTGTCACATCCAAATAATGGTAATGTCCAAGGTAGCCTGGTGTTGTTTTGCGTATGTCTTTCAGTGCAAACAAACTTGAGTCTATATGGTGATAGATGCGCCTATATACCTTAGGTATTCTTTCGGGCTTTTGAAAGACGGCTTTTTCCTTATCTTGTAATAATGGCTTGAAATATCCGTCTGGTGAATAATAAACTGCAAAATGCAATCCGTGACTGCTGTCGGCCAGATAGGGGATATAGTCTACAGTAGCTGGAATACCAATGGTTCTGAGCAGCTTGACTTTCAGCCAGCTGATATCTCTGTCATGGCCTTTTTTATAGATTAATAAACTATCGGTTTGTTGTTCAAAGGCATTTTTTAAGAAGCGTTTATCAAATTCTATGGTGCTGTTCACATATCGGTTGACATTCGCAGCTAAAGAATCGGCCTGTAATATGGATGTGGCAATGATATGTTCTGCTATAGGTTCAAGTTGCTTGCGCCAGTCTTCAATCGTTTCATTACCTATTCTATAGGGTAAGACGAACTGGAAAAAGATTTCCTTAGGGATATATTTCAGATAGTCTGATTCTTGTTTTGCAAAGGCCTGATTTATTGTGTTTATAAGCAATGCAGCTGTTACAGTATCCCGATCGGATATGTATTTCTTCGCCTTATAGCCAAATTTGGGGGCAGCAGTTGAGAGGCTGTCCCAACGAGCAAATAAAGCGCTGTCGGATAGAAACGAAAGCGGCTTCAGATTATAAATGTTTCCGGCTGAATCGCTTATTTCATATTCTACCGCATACTGATCAATCATATGGGTAATCAAAAAATAAATAGCTTGCAACTTTAGGCTGTCGGTCGATTCAATGTAAGGTGCAATAGCTTTAACAAGCTCAACCCGATTAAATCCGGTAGATTGTATGGTGTGCACTACTTCGGGTGGCAGTCCGGGTTTTTTTGATTTCAGACATGCCGTAGCCAATAGTATGGGTATAAGCAGCCATACCCATTTTGTGGTTATAGGCCTGTTGGTTGCCATGATCAGATGCCTTGTAACACTTCTGAGGGTATCCAGCCTGTACTTCCATTGGCAATACGGATTTGCGACCAGTCGGATAGGTGGTCGAGCAGCAAAACTTTTGTGCCTTCATGAATCACAAACAAGTCGACGCTTGAGGCTGATGGTGAGCTTTTTACGGTGATAGTAGGGATAAACACTATGGCTTCATTGGTTTGCTGCGTATAGTAATATTTTTGAGAAGCTAACCCAAAGCTTCCTATAAAAAGTACTGTAGTGAGCAGTGCGGTGAAAAAGGCAGTCTTGCGTACAGTAGTACGAAAGGAAGTCAGATAGATATACACTAACAACAGACTTAGTGCAAAAAGTACTACCGAAATCCATGCCCAGATATCGGCCGGAAGTAATGTATAAAAAGCACGCCACCATACTTTATAAAATATCTCGGGCAAGGTTTCTATCTTATCAACTATCATGGTATTGGCCAATGCAAGATTATGTCGAATGGCTTCATCGGATGGATGCAGTTTTAAGGCTTTTTCGTAATAAAGTATAGATGAAGGGTAGTCTTTCATCTTAAAATAGGCGTTACCCATATTATACAGCAGTGCATCAGATACATATCCTGCCTTGGTGATCTGATGATAGTAGATCAGAGCTGTATCGTAAACTCCTTGATTATATAGTTCATTGGCGTGATCAAAGATATGCTGCACATCATTTTGTTCAGCTAATATCCGTCCGTATGAAAATACTATTAAAATGATCAGACAAAAACTTTTAATGTATCGCATGGCTTAAGGTTTATTTGAGGATGCGTTCAGCTTTGGTGATCACTTGTATTCCTTGTTGATACAGTTCTTCCATTTTGCGTTCGGCATCGCCAGGAGCAAATCGGGCAAACTCGCAGTTATGAAGTGCTTGTACGAATAACTCTATCATCGACTCATCTAATTCTTTTTCTGATAAAACCGTACGCACATTGTCAATAGATAATTCAGCCAGGGGGATAGAGAACTTATCGGCTGTATATCCCCATAAAGCTTGTGATATCTCGGCATAAAATTCGTTTTGTTCAGTGCGTTTCAGGTGTTTTTCGGCTGTCTGCAATCGTTTCTTTGCCACCTTGGTAGCTTGTCTGTTTTTAAGTAGCGTTTGATTTTGGCGCAGATTTCTGTTTCGGCGGGCAATCCACACAGCAGCTACAAACAGGGCGATCAACAACAAATTGATCAGTATATAATTCGTTGAGGCGAAAAAGAATCGATTCACCGGGCGGAGCCGGTTTGTTTGTGTTTTGATGTGCATGATATCGGAGCCTAAATACCGGATACCCTCTTGTGCAGGTCCTGCTATCAATGATCCTTCATCGTGCTCACTACCTTTCTCTACTAGTATATCATACTGTGGAGAGCTTATGGTAATATATTCTTTTTGCGTAGGATCAAAATAAGAGAACTCAATAGGAGCTAAGGTGTAGCTGCCTTGATAGCGAGGGATGATGAGATACTCCACCTTTTTTGTACCACTCACACCGGAAGGGCCTGTCTTGATATCGCTGCTCACTTTTGGATCATATACTTCAAAATCAGGTGGGAAACTTGGTTTGGGAAGGTCGATGAGTTCGATATTCCCTTTGCCACTGACACTTAAAGTGAGATTCATTGCTTCGTTGGCTTTGAGAACAGTGCGATCGGTGGAAGTTTGAAAATTATATTGTCCTACAGCACCATTAAAATTATTCGGCCTTTTGGCAGCTGGTATTGGCTGAACCTGAATAGTTACTGCATCTGATGCGATTACTTTTTCTACGTTGCGTATTGAACGATTAAAAAAAGGATCATTGAAAAACTGTTCAAACGGATCGTACGATCGCTGTCGTGACGGTTGAACACGTAGCTGTACCTTGCATAACAACTCCATAGGGTCTATGGTAAGCTCTCCGCCTTTTTGGGGATAAATGGCTACTTTGCGGATCTCAGCCAAGGTATATGTATATCCATCAATAGTCTGGCTTGATTGAGTATAAGCAGCTGCGTTGTCGGTTAAGTTTTTTGTCCAGAAACCCGGGAAAGAAGATAATTTGTTGATCGTGATAGTTGAGATAGGTACGCGTGTGTATAGCTGGTAGGTTACTATGACTTGTTCGCCAACATAGGCGGTTCGTTTGTCGGGCATTGCGCGCAGGAACAGATCCTTAGACGATAGAGTCTCTGCCTCTTGTGCTGGTTGGCCGGTTGCACCACTGCCCTGACTATATGATGTGGATTTGGTAGGTGCGACAACTGTTAGCTTTACTCTGTCGGAGCTTATTTTTTGTTTATTTACTACTGCTGAGGCACTGCCAATACTATATTCACCTTTTTGATCAGCCCTGATGATATAGGTATAGCTTTGAGTATAAGATTGGTTTATCTTGCCGTTTATCACTTGTATGTTGGAGCTGGTCGAGACCATTGGACCAGATAGCACTGTGAATCCTTGAAAATCGGGCCCCCTGAAATCGCTACCATCGGCATTTAGTTCAAACACAACCCTGAACTGCTCTCCTACTTCAACGGTGGTTTTAGTGCTTACAGTAAGCTGTGTTTGTTGAGCTGTCGTTAGCAAGGGTAGTACTAACCACATCAACAAGCACATACAACCACAGATTATGGTGTTATAGCCTTTAAACTTTCTTGATCTGATGTGTTTGTTCACCATCTTACTATATTTTGACTATCAATCATCACAACGTATTTTACCCTGCAAAATTTTACCAGTCTTTCTCTTTATGTGTAGGTCTAATGGTTTGCATCTTTTGTTCCTGCAGTTTCTCCAATGTTTTTTTCTCCTCTTCGGTCAGTGCTTGCAACATGCGTTCTGCATCTTCTTTTGAGAGCTGCGGAGGCTGAGCCTGTTGTTGCTGACTTTCCGACGATTGCTTTTGATCCTGTTGTCGCTCTTGTTGATTCTGCTGATCCTGCTCTTGCTGATCATCTTGTGATTGATCCTGCTGCTGATCTTGCTGCTGCTGATCTTGCTGGTTTTGCTGCTGATCAGTTTGTTGGTTTTCTTGTTCCTGCTCCTGCCTTTTCATCATTGCATACGACAAGTTATATCGTGCGTCTTCATCAGTTGGATCAATTCGAAGTGCTTGCTGGAAATAGGGAATGCTCTCGGCATATTTTTCCTGACTCATCAAGGCATTACCCGCATTATACAAGGTTTTGTTTTCAAGATTAGCGTTGTGGCTCATTTGAGCTGTCTGATCAAAATGCTGCAACGCTTGTTCATAGTTTTGCTGCTGGTAGTGAGCATTCCCTAAATTGAACATTGCCTTGTCGTTGCGTGCATTTTGTTCAACAGCTTTTTGATACGCAATAACTGCCGCATCATAATTGCCATCTTTGAACTGTTGGTTCCCTTTCCTGATCAGACTTCGTTCAGCCTGAGCAAACAACATTCCATGCAGGCAAACAAAAAGCACTATGTATATCGTATGTCTCATTTGGTTAAACTTTTAAAAGTGTTTTTGTGCCCGATAATCCTACAGTTTTGGGATAGAAGAACTGTTTTTCATTTCTACCTATTGCGTTACTTATTCCCTTCGTATAAACTCTATTTACAAAGCTGTGTATTCCGTTCATCGCAGCTATTTTTTATGATCAAACAAATTTATTTGAGTCTCCCAGCGTTTCTTTCGGTTTGAGATTATTTCTTCGGCTAAGAGAAAAAATATTGCCAACGCTACAAAATAGTAAAACTTACTCTCGTAATCGGTGAACACCTTAGTTTCTATCTCAGCTTTAGATGTTTTATCTATTTTCTCAAATATGGCATTCAATCCGGTACGTGAAACCCCTGCCCGCACATATACGCCCTTGCCTTCTGTGGAGATTTGTTTCAGTAAGTTTTCGTTGAGTTTAGTGATGACTGTGATATTGTTACGATCTTTTTTAAAGCCGGTTTGCTTACCGTATTGGTTATATATAGGGATAGGAGCGCCATCGGCTAATCCCATGCCTATGGTATAAACTTTTATGCCTTGGCTTGAAGCCTGACGGGTTGCCACTATAGCATTCTCTTCATGGTCTTCTCCATCAGATATTACGATGATGGCTTTGTTTCGTTCGGGTACATCAAACGCATCAGTAGCCAACTGAATTGCTTCACCTATAGCAGTCCCCTGCGCTGGTACCATATTGGTATTGATAGTTGACAAAAATAGTTTGGCAGCTGCATAGTCGGTGGTAAGAGGCAATTGGACATACGCTTTCCCGGCAAATACAATAATCCCTATCCTGTCACCCGATAGCTTGTCAACAAGCTGACTGATTGACTGCTTAGCTCTGGCAAGGCGGTTTGGAAGTATATCTTCTGCCAGCATGGAGTTCGATACATCTAATGCAATAAATATATCAATTCCTTCGCGTTTCACCTTGTCTAACTTAGTACCCGTTTGTGGATTGGCAATAGCTATGATCAGGAAGATGAGGGCAAGCTGTATCAACAAAAATTTAATCCTGATACGCCCTGTTGAATGCAAAGGCATGAGTACGGCCAATAGCTGAGGTACTGCATATCGCTGTAAAGAACGCTTTCTCATATGATCGGCCACTATGAAAAAAATGACTGTCAAAGGTATCAGCAGCAACAGATACAGTGCTTCGGGACGTTCAAACCTAAGTAAGTGTTCAGGCATAATGATTGTGCGTTTTATGGGATGGACCTAAAAATAGTAAATTTAAGTACAAGCTCTAATAGTATGAACAAAAGGGCAGCTAATGCCAATGGCAGGTATTCATCGTAATTGCTACGAAACTCGGTGACGTCAATCTTTGAACGCTCAAGCTGATCGATTTCATGATAAATTTCTTTTAGCTTTTCATTTGAGGTAGCACGGTAGTATTTCCCACCAGTCCGATCGGCAATTTGCTGCAACAGTGCGTCATCTATATCTACTTCCATATCTATGATGCGTACCCCAAAATGTGTTTGAGCCGGGAAGGGTGCTGTTCCGTATGTCCCAACGCCTATAGTATATACTCTGACACCATACACCCGGGCAATCTCGGCTGCTGTCATAGGGTCAACCGAGCCGGTATTATTCATTCCGTCAGTCAACAGTATGACAACTTTTGAAATAGCTTCACTTTCGCGCAGCCGTCCTACAGCAGTTGCTAACCCATCGCCTATGGCAGTACCATCGGTGATCATACCACTTTTTATATCTTTAAACATATTTAAAATCAGGCTGTGATCGGTAGTCAGTGGCACCTGTGTGAAAGTTTCTCCGCTGAATATCACCAATCCCATCCTGTCGTTAGGTCGGCTGCGTATAAAATCGGCAGCAATAGTTTTTGAGGCTTCAATCCGGTCGGGCTTCAGATCCATAGCTAACATGCTTCCCGAGACATCCAGCGACAGCATGATATCGATGCCTTCAATAGTAATATTTCGGCTTGACGAGCTTGTTTGGGGGCGAGCTAAAGCAAGTATAAGACATAACAAAGCTAACTGACGCAGGACAAAAAGCAGATGACGCAAGATCACCCTGCTGGATCGGCCTTTTCTCTCAAACATGCTCAGGTCGGATATGCGCAAGGTAGGATGTGTTTTTGATGCACGCATCACATACCAGGCTATCATAATCGGTATTAATAGCAGCAGGTAAAGGAAGTCTGGCCTGGCAAAATGAAGCGATTCTATCCATTCCATCATATCTGAACCTCCTTTTTTGTCTCTCCGTTCAAAGCAGTTGCATAGCTCTCGTGTACAAAATCAATCAGATGATTCAGGCTGATGTCATTCTCAAGAGCCGAAGGCTGCGCTTTGGCAAACTTTACCAGATCGGCCAGCTCAAGGGTTGCCGAGAGTTTGTGTATGGCATCAGGGTTGATTTGTATAGGTTCAAGCCCTTGTAAAATTTCCGGTGTAGTCATTTCAACGGCATTGACCGGAAACTGCAGCTCAATATATTCACGGATGATATCAGAAAGCTCGGTGAAGTACTCTTTTGTCTTACCTGTTTGCCAGAGTTTTTGCAGCCTAAGAGTTTCAAGCTTTTCAATAGCCATCAGATGCGGTGGGATATTGGGCAGAGGTATAGCCTCTGGTGCGGTTTTTCTGTTGCGATGGCGCAAATACACCCAAACAACAGCAAAGAGTACTGCGGCAATAAAGAGTATCCCGATCAGCCATGGCAATAGCTCCGAAAACGTTATAGGTATTTCTTCTATCCCTTTGATGGGTTTAAAGGAAGCATCAGGGTCTATGTCCACTGTGGTCACCCTTATTAGTAATGGCTCGGTCTCAATGGTTAATGTGATGCTGTCGTTAGCTCCGGTCAATTCTATGGCAACAGGAGGTACGATCAGATTTCCGGTATCAAAGCTGGTGATGATCAGCTGCTGCTCCCAAACCGTCAATGCACCTGATTCATCAGTAGTATGTGTGGGTTCTTCCTGAGCAATAATTTCAATGGAAGATGATAAGGTGTCGGCAAAAACAGGCCAGTTGACATGAAAATCGTTGGGGGCAGACAAGCGCAGCTGATACCTTAGCTGTTGTCCGATCTGAATAGTATCGGAGCTGATGCTGCTTATGGCTTCAATAGATTGTGCGTTAGAGTTGGCTAATTTGAACAAGCTTAAAATTGTTATCCACAAAAATCTACTTACAATCTTTCTCATCTTTTTTGTAGGACTGATATATACAATTGATTTCATACTATAATCACGACTCATCTATTTATCTGCTCTCATTTTAAAGAGTTTCATCAACGGGCGTACATAGTCTTCGTCAGTATAGATATGCACATTATCCACTCCGCTTTTTGTAAACAGTATATTCAGTTGTTCGGTCTCCTTTTGTATCCATTTCCGGTAGTATTGCTGTACATCTTTGTGGGATGTATCTATCCACATCTCTTTTCCTGATTCCGCATCTTCGAACTTGACCAATCCCATTGGTGGCAGTGTGCTTTCCCGTTTATCGGTAATACGCAGGGCAATCAGGTCGTGCTTTCTTGCAGCGATCCGCATAGGTTGTTCAAACCCTTGATTGATGAAGTCGGAGATCAAAAAGGCAGTAGATCGTTTCTTGATTGCTGAGGTGAGAAAGCGAAGCCCTTCGGCTATGTCCGTCATTCGATGTATTGGATCGAAAGAAATGATCTCCCTGATTATCCGTAATATATGGGAGGTTCCTTTCTTTGGAGGTATGAATTTTTCCACCGTATTGCTGAAAAAGATCACACCTACTTTATCGTTGTTTTGGATAGCCGAGAACGCCAATACAGCAGCTAACTCGGCTGTGAGCATTTTTTTCAGCTGTGTTTTTGAGCCAAACTCCTGTGATCCTGACACATCAATGAGCAGCATGACGGTTAGCTCCCGCTCTTCTTCAAAAACTTTTACAAAAGGGTGATTAAATCGGGCTGTTACGTTCCAGTCGATGCTTCTGACGTCGTCTCCATATTGATATTCACGCACTTCACTGAAAGCCATCCCTCTGCCTTTGAAGGCTGAATGATATTGCCCGGAGAATATCTGTTGGGAGAGCCCCCGGGTTTTTATCTCAATTTTTCTGACCTTCCTGAAAATATCCTGTTTAGTGATGAGTTGCTCCATAGGTAGGATTTTTAGGGCACCTCTATAGTATTGAGTATTTCATTGATGATCTCTTCTGGCAGCACATTCTCAGCCTCTGCTTCATAGGTAAGCCCTATCCGATGCCTTAATACATCATGGGCAATGGCACGTATGTCCTCAGGGATCACATATCCTCTTTGTTTAATAAAAGCATAGGCTTTTGCAGCTAACGCCAGATTGATGCTTGCCCGAGGTGAAGCCCCAAAAGCTATCATACTCTCAAAACGTTTTAAACGGTAATCGGCAGGAAACCGGGTAGCGAAAACAATATCGGTGATATAGTTCTCAATTTTCTCGTCTAAATATACTTCACGTACTATAGTGCGGGCTTTGATCACATCTTCTACTCCCACTATGCTGGAAACTGTTTTTTGTTCGTTGACGATATTCTGGCGTAGGATCAGTTTTTCTTCTTCTTTTTTTGGATAGCTGATAACCACTTTCAGCATGAATCGGTCAACTTGCGCTTCGGGTAGCGGATAAGTACCTTCTTGTTCTATAGGGTTTTGAGTGGCTAAGACTAAAAACGGGTCAGGAAGTTTATAGGTGTTCTCGCCTATGGTAACTTGTTTTTCCTGCATGGCTTCCAATAGCGCACTTTGAACCTTGGCCGGCGAGCGGTTGATCTCATCGGCTAAGATGAAGTTGGCAAAAACAGGGCCTTTACGAACGATGAAATCTTCACTCTTCTGACTGTAAATGAGAGTGCCTATCAGGTCGGCAGGCAATAGGTCGGGAGTAAACTGAATACGACTGAAATCAGCTTTTACTATCGTAGCCAACGAAGTGATTGCAAGGGTCTTCGCTAGACCCGGAACCCCTTCAAGAAGGATATGACCATTGGAAAGCAAGCCGATAAGCAAACGCTCGGTCATCATCTTCTGGCCGACAATAACCTTATTCATTTCTAAATTGATAAGGTCAATAAACTGACTCTCACGTTGAATCTTCTCGTTAAGCTCTTTGATGTCGGTTACTATCATCTTTATTTCACTTTTGTTTTAATGGAGCAAAGATAAAAAGGCTTAGCCTGTTTGGGAGTTAAAAAAAGTTAATAATAAGAAATTAAAAGTAATGAAATACAGTATGTTACGTGTGAATATAAGTATATTGAAACATAAAAATCAACTTAGAAAATACGCATTTTCAGCTTGTCAGCTAAAATAATGTAACTTGCATCAAATTTTGAAATATCAATTATTTATGGAGTTTAGTGCCAGACAGATTGCTGAACTAATAGGTGGTGTTGTAGAAGGTGATCCTCAGGTACGGGTTAGCGGATTAGCCCGTATTGAAGAGGGTAAGGCAGGTAGCCTCAGCTTTTTAGCTAATCCGAAATATACACCTTATTTATATAGTACTGCCAGTTCGATAGTTATCATAAATCATGATTTTGTACCCGAGCGGAAAGTACAGACCACCCTTATCCGTGTACCAGATGCGTATGCAGCTTTTGCACAACTTCTTGAGCTGTATCAACAAACCCACGACGACCGTAAAGGTGTTGCTTCTCTTGCCTTTTGTGCACCAGGTGTGCAATTAGGTGAAGAGGTGTATATAGGCGAGTTTAGTTATATAGGTAATGAAACGATATTAGGCAGAGAGGTGAAAATTTTTCCTCAGGTGTATATAGGCGAAAATTGTCAGATTGGTCAAGGAACTGTTATCTATCCTGGGGTGAAGATATATGCAGGTACCCAGATAGGGAAGAACTGTATCATTCATGCGGGCTGTGTTATTGGAGCCGATGGCTTTGGCTTCGCATCACAAACCGGTAATACCTATACCAAAGTGCCTCAGACCGGTATAGTCATTATTGAAGACTATGTTGAGATAGGTGCCAATACCACTATTGACCGAGCTACCATTGGTGCGACTATCATCCGGCAGGGTGTAAAGCTTGACAACCTGATCCAGATAGCGCATAATGTGGAAGTAGGTGAAAACACTGTGATGGCTGCACAGACAGGTGTAAGCGGCTCCACCAAGATAGGAGCCAATTGTATGTTTGGAGGACAAGTGGGATTAGCCGGACATATCACTATAGCCGATGAGGTGAAATTAGCAGCGCAATCGGGAGTAGCTTCACATATACGCCAAAAAGGAGCGGTGATGATGGGATCGCCCGTCATCCCATTTCGTGAGTATACACGGGTTCTTGTACATTTTAAAAATCTTAATAAATGGGTCGAAAAGGTGCAAGAGCTTGAAAGGCGTCTCAACGAATTAGCTGGCGACACTTCTAAAGCTGATGAGAAATAAAATTTTGTACTTTTGACCCGTTTTTAAAAATGATCCTTTGTAATACACTTATATGGCTGAATTTCAAGGCACCCTGGCAGCTAGCATACATATCTCAGGTACCGGCCTGCATACAGGCAAACAGGGTACCATGACATTTCATCCGGCATCACCTGGTTTTGGTATACAGTTCAGACGCACTGACTTAGAAGGAAAACCAATGATACCGGCTCATATCACCCATGTGGTTGATACGGCAAGAGGGACTACTATAGGAATTGATTCTGTCCGCATATATACTATCGAACATGTGTTGGCTGCCCTGATAGGTATGGGCGTGGATAACGCATTGATCGACCTGAATATGGATGAGATACCAATACGCGATGGAAGCTCCCGCTATTTTGTCGAAGCGATAGAACAGGTAGGCATCCAAACACAAAGCCAAACCCGTGAATATATAGAAATAAAAGAAGAGCTAGTGTTGCACCTATCTGATACCGGCTCAAAACTTCGTATCAGTCCGGCCGATGAATTCAGTGTGGAAGTTGAGATAGATTACGCTACTAAGGTGTTGGGAAAGCAAAAGGCTTATTTGTCGTCTTTATCCGAGTTTAATACTGAGATAGCACCTTGTCGAACATTTGTATTCCTACACGAGCTAGAATTTTTGTTGAACAATAATCTCATCAAGGGTGGCGACCTCAGCAACGCCATAGTGTTTGTCAACCGTAAAGTAAGTCAGGAAGAGCTCGATCGGCTTGCTACACTGTTTAACAAGCCCAAAGTCAAGGTAAAAGATGAAGGCATACTGAATAACTTAGAACTATATTTTCCAAACGAAGCAGCCCGGCATAAACTATTGGATGTGGTAGGCGATCTGAGTTTGCTTGGAAAACGACTCAAAGGCAAGGTGCAGGCCTATAAGCCTGGACATTATGCCAATACTGAGTTTGCAAAACTTATATACAAAACTTTAAATTCTATAAGCTATGATTAAAGAACCACCTTTTGATATTTATCAGACTCCTGTATATGATATCATTCAGATCCAGAAATTCTTGCCTCATAGACCCCCATTTTTACTAATAGATAAGATTCTGGAGATTTCACAAGACTATATAGTGGGTTTAAAAAATGTGACTATGAACGAGCCGTTTTTTACGGGTCATTTCCCGCAGGAACCTGTAATGCCGGGGGTACTACAAGTGGAGGCTATGGCACAGACAGGAGGTGTTTTTGTGTTGCACACCGTGCCCGACCCAGAAAATTATATCACTTATTTTTTGAAGATAGAAGATGTGAAGTTCAGGCAGAAAGTAGTGCCCGGAGATACTCTTATCTTTTCGATGGAATTAATATCACCCATTCGTAGAGGAATATGCAATATGAAAGGAGTGGCATACGTTGGGGATAAAGTTGCGACCGAAGGACGGTTGATGGCACAGATTGTTAAGAATCAATAAACGAAATGTAAGGTTTATGAATCAGCCTTTAGCTTATGTTCATCCACAGGCAAAAATTGCAAATAATGTAGTCATTGAGCCTTTTGTAAATATCGAAAAAAACGTGATCATTGAAGAGGGTACCTGGATAGGCTCTAATGTAACTATCATGGAAGGTGCCCGGATAGGAAAAAACTGCCGCATATTTCCTGGGGCTGTTATCTCGGCTATCCCACAAGACCTCAAGTTCGACGGTGAAGAAACATTGGTCAAGATAGGCGATAATACTACTGTGCGTGAGTTTGTGACTATCAACCGAGGTACAAAAGCAAACTGGGAAACTGTCATTGGTAACAATTGCCTGTTGATGGCTTATGTACATGTGGCTCACGACTGCATCATTGGCGATAATGTTATTCTGGCCAATGCATGCAATCTTGCCGGTCATATCAGTGTTGACGATTGGGCAATCATTGGAGGCCTTTCGGCTGTCCATCAGTTTGTGCAGATAGGCGCACATTCGATGATCAGCGGTGGCAGTATGGCCCGTAAAGACGTACCACCTTATACAAAAGCCGGACGAGATCCACTCTCATACGTGGGTGTCAACTCAATAGGACTAAGACGAAGAGGCTTTAGCGATCAAAGAATCAATGCCATACAAGATATCTACCGCATACTTTATCTCAAAGGACATAATGTAGGTAAAGCAGTAAGCTATATAGAAGCAAATGTGCCCGCCTCACCCGATAGAGACGAAATACTTTCGTTTATCCATAACTCAACACGTGGCATCATGAAAGGATATGGCAAAGCAAAAGAGTAAGAAATCCCGTAAGTTTATTGCCGATAAGTGGTGTGAATACCAGCAGGATTTCGTATTTTTGCTGTCATAATGTTTTACCTTACAAATGATTCCATATGGCTACTACTGCTGATTTCAGAAACGGACTGATCATTGAATTCAATAACGAGCTGTATTCTATAGTAGAATTTCAGCATGTGAAACCGGGGAAAGGAGCCGCTTTTGTTCGAACCCGGCTTAGAAACCTTAAAACCGGAAAAATCTTACCGAATACTTTTACTGCCGGCGTTAAAATTAATGTGCAAAGAGTTGAAAGAAGACCTATGCAATATCTGTATAACGATGGTACAGACTATCACTTTATGAACTCTGAAACTTTTGAACAGATACATATCCCTAAAGAGCTGATCAATGCGCCGCAGTTTTTAAAAGAAGGTGATATAGCCGAAGTGATGTATCATACCGAATCGGATAGCGTATTGAGTTGTGAATTACCGGTGACGGTAGTCTTAGAAGTGAGCTATACCGAACCGGGTGAGAGAGGCAATACTGCTACCAATGCCATGAAAGACGCCACATTAGAAACAGGTGCTGCAATACGGGTACCTCTTTTTATCAACATAGGCGATAAGGTAAAGGTGAACACTGCCGAAGGAACATACTCCGAACGAGTTAAAGAATAATTCACCCAATGAAGCTCAATCCCCCGTTGAAGCTGTCGTATATTGCCAAGATGCTTCAGGCAGAAGTAGCTGGTGATCCGGAATTAGTGCTCACCGGATTGAATGAGATACATCTAGTAGAGCCGGGTGACCTTAGCTTTGCCGACCATCCCAAATATATAGAAAAAGCACTGCAATCAAAAGCCAGTGCAATCATTGTCAATACGAGATTGTCCCCACCAGATGGGAAAGCTCTGCTGATCCATCCAAAGCCTTTTGAAGCCTTCATCAGATTGATACAACTCTTCAGACCTTTCGAGCCTTTGATAAATACAATAAGCCCTAATGCGAAGATAGGAAAAGGAACCATAGTGCAGCCCGGCGCCGTCATAGGAAATCATGTAACCATAGGTGAAAATTGTATTATCCATGCCAATGTTACTCTTTACGATCATACGGTGATAGGCGACAGAGTGATCATTCATGCTAATTCAGTCATAGGGGCCGATGGATTCTACTTCAAGAAAAGTGAAAACAGCTACGATAAGTTTGAAAGCGGTGGAAGGGTAGTGATAGAGGATGAAGTGGAAATTGGAGCGTTGTGCAGCATTGATAGAGGCGTTACAGGCGATACCTTTATTGGTAAAGGTACTAAAATGGATAACCATTGTCAGATAGGACATGATACTGTGATTGGACGTCGTTGTATCATAGGCGCCCACGCCGCCATAGCAGGTGTTACACGTATAGAAGATGAAGTAGTGCTGTGGGGAAGAGTCTCGGTCAATAAAGACTTAGTAATAGGGAAAGGAGCGATAATACTTGCAACCTCGGCTGTTGATAAAAGCCTTGAAGGAGGAAAGACCTATTTTGGAGTACCAGCTATTGAAGCCCGTAAAAAATGGCGTGAGTTAGCCGCACTCCGACAACTGCCCGATAGACTACAAGACCTGGGAAAATAAAACCTCTGTCAAATCCATAGGATAGTTAGACAGTACTTCCAACATAGCTCAAGAAAGCCTCAGTTGTCTGTCATGATAGCTATTTGATTTTCGAATATGGATGCGTATCCTTTTAAGGTCAATATCAGTTCTCTGAAGGTTGAGCAGTTTGCTTAAGCACATTTTCATAAGATTGCTACGAATGTTATTTGATTTGAATGAACGAATGTGTATATTTGTGTCGTAAAAAAGGCGTTGGCGGAAACCTTATTTTAAATCAAAGAAGCAGATTCTTTTAATAAAAAGTATTAAATTTGTAAACTAAAATGATATTGAAATCGTTATGGATAACATGATGACAACAACAGAAAAACAAAAACTCGCAGATAATCCGTTTTATTTCTCTAATTCAAAAACAGAAGTGCTAGAAGAGGCACTTCGTATGTTCATAGAAACATTTGACGAATATGCAAGAAAAAATGAGCTAACTGAAAAGCAAATTTCTGCTTTCAAACAACTTATTATGGACTCTTATGCAGAAAAGAGAGCATTATATTTTTTAGAAAATAAATTTTCTGGTTTTAATGATTACATCAATAAGTCGTTTCATTTTGCTTTAAAACATTTATTTGAAAACGATGACAAAGACAGTATAACTAAGTTCTTTTACTATAACAAAAAGCATAGATTAATTAACAATGAGCAATATTGAACATACTGAAAGCAACCAAAATAATCCAAAGACCGAGATAGTTCAACCACAATTACCAAAAAGCGAAGTGCGAGCTATGTTTCATGAGCTTGAAATTATGGCAATGCAGAAAGGTAGTCGCAATACTCTTGACCTTAACAAATTAGATAAAGATCAAATTGACAAGGTACTAGATACAATGGCGGAAAATGAGAAAAATGCATTCGCCTTTCATTCAAAGAGATTAGATGCTATAAAAGATATAGAACTTCGTAAGATTGAAGCTTCGGTAATCAATCAAAAGACATTAAAATTTGTTTTAATAGGCGTACTTATTTTTGTTCTACCAGCAATTACACTTCTTATACTTTTCTTTAAAGATACTTTTTTTATTCCTTGGCTGACTTTTCTAACAGGTATCCTTGGTGGTTTGGGATTGAGTAAGATTATGAGCAGTATATTTAAAACTCAAGATACCAAAAATCCAATTAAAGAAGTCGAGGAAATTGATTAGAACGGCATCCGCCAACAAGTGGTAGGTTGCAGCTGGGCGTTGTGGCTTACCGTTTGTTTTTATACCTTTAGGGTGGTCTTTGTCGGCGGTTGACTACGCACGCGCCGCCATCCAGCCGACAACCTACCGCTGAACCGTTATAGGCAATCTAAAACAGAAAGACTATGAAGTATAAGCAATCAATTTTTTTCATTTTAGGTGCAATTATTTTCCTGACTTTTTTTTCAGGTATCATCAGACATGATGTTGATGAAAAAGCATACTTAGAATTAGCTGCTGAAAAGCAATTTGACTGTGTCGGACGAGTATTCAAAGATACCACAGCAAGTGGTTCTTGGATATTCCGGTTTGATTTGTGCCAGTGATTTCGGTGTATGTGTGCCAGTGATTTCGGTTCAAACCGTGCCACTTTTTACGGTTTGATTTGTGCCACTTTGAAAAGATCAAGTTATCTTGCTCCTAAAAAAAGGGATGCGATATGGCAAATAAACTTGATCCAATGGATATAAAATGGATATTCCGGTCGATAGTCGGCCACCTATTCCAGTGATACTGGCCCACATTCCGGTGATAAAACTTCTTTTCGACATGCCTTAGAAAGCTCATAACCACACTCTTGAGTTCCGCATTGGGACACCCTAAAAATTTCGTTTAATAATTTCGTATAGTTTTTTCTGTTGTCGATCCATTCCTAATAGTTTAGTTTTGATCTTACCCGAATCCGGTAGCTGATATGTGAG
>Ga0265293_10003991_pt1 | contig 26614 bp, 22 predicted proteins | sample Munlanlewell138R_FD_192505 | JGI IMG/M metagenome (GOLD analysis project Ga0265293, IMG submission 192505) | Leachate microbial communities from a municipal landfill in Southern Ontario, Canada - Leachate well 138R | ecosystem: Engineered > Solid waste > Landfill > Unclassified | place: Canada...
AACCCTCATCTAACCAAAAATCTAAAAGGTATGTAGTACCAACTTTTCTAAACCCAACTAAATGCTCTGGGTGTTTTGAAAAAAAATCTTTTATTTTCATCTTTTTATAATTAAATAATTTTTATATATAAACTTATTATATAAGCTATTGAATATGCGATAATAAATAATCTCATATTACCTATTTTATATTTTTGTGGTTCTGGTATCATAATATGACGAATAAATAAAAATAATTCTCGTAAAAGAATTAAACCACATATCCAAAATATAATATTACCAATAAAATTTAAAATTACACTCATATTATTCTAAAATTAATGTGGCAAAGATACAATAAAAAATTTAATTCACCAAATTAAATGCGAAATTATCTTTTAAGACGTTATAAATAAATATTAAAAAATCATATTCCACTTTCGTTTTAATTTTATGTATAGCAAAAACATCTTCCCAATAAGATATAATTTCTTTATAATATTTTTTACTTTTATTGGTTTCTATATAAAATTTTTCATAAAAATAATTATATGTAAATTCATAATGTTCACCTTGTGAATTAATACCAATGTTTTCTTTTTCGAAATTTTTAATATTTTTTTCCCAACACCAATTAAAATGTTTTATTATATAATATTCACTATTGATTATATCCTCGTTTAAATATGTTTTATTAATAATAGTGGTTAATGATGTCATAAAATCAATAAATAAATCAATATATTCAATGATTATATCATTTTCTTTATTTAAATGTTCTTGTTGTTCAAGACTTAATGGCTTAGTTAAATAATCAGTTAAGCTCACAATTTCTTTTTTTGCCATAAATTATGTTTTTAAGTTAAAAAAAAGGAAGTTAATTTAACTCCCTTTATGTTTTATTATTTCCCTTTAATTTTTATTATTTCCCTTTAATTTTTGCCAATCTAATTTTATCATAATCAATTAGAGTATTCATTCTCATAACTTCTTCTTTAAATAAATTATCTTTTTCCTTATTTGGGTTATTAGTTACATCTGTTTTTGCTGGTATGGAAGTCCAATCTTCATCATGTATTGATCCTTCTTTACGTCTATTTTCAGCATTATTTAATAATTCTTCACCACCTTTTGAATCTATATCTACGTTGGCATGGTCTTTTGGTGCAACACCTTTTACCTCATCTTTAATTTTATCTTTTTGATCTTTACTTAATTCACTATTATAATCTAAATCTAAATTATTTCTAAACCCTAATGTAGTGTTTTTAATTGTTGTTTTTTTATCATCTAATTGATATTTTTGATTTTTTAAATTCTCAACTTTTTCTTGTGTTGTTTTTTGAGTATCTGTTGATTGTTTTAACATTTCATCAGTATCTTTTTTAGAATTTTTTTTATTTTCATTATCAACATTTTTACCCTTTATTTCATATGATTCATCTAATTGATCATCATCATCATCACCAGTATTTGAATTTCTAACATATGGATCTAAATCAAAATAAGATATTTTATCCTTACTCCCAGAAGTAATCTTATTAATTTTATTAATATTATTTTCTAATACAGCTCTATATAACTCACTTTCATAACTAAGTTTATTATGTTCTTTATTAATTGCATAAATAGCATCCCTTAATTTAAATAAAATTGTATCATTCATTATTGAAACAAAATCGGAATCAATTCCTTTATTTTCTAATTCATTTTGAAAAAATGTTAAAAATCCTTTATTAAATAATGTATTATTTAATTGAGGTGTTGTAAGGATAGTGTTTAACATATCTTTACTATTTCTTAATTCATTAATATGTTCATCAGTAACCCCATATTTTTCAGAATATATCATAAAGTTATTTAAAAGTTTTGGGTTTTTTATAAATATTTGTACTTTACTAAGATATTTTTTTAATATATTATTAAAACTATTAATTGCTAATTCCACATCATATTGATTACCTGGTCTTAAATTTTTTTCCACTAAAATACTTATATAGTTTTCCAAACTATTTTTTATTTCATTAGCACCATTAACATCTAAAATTTCATCACGAAAATTGTTTTCTAAATTATTTTCTAATAATGTTTCTGAATCATCACCTAAACGTGGTGAATGTTTTCTTTTAATCATCTTCATTTTTAATGCTTCCCTAAGTGTTTTACCACATTCTGTTTGATTCTTTAAACAAGTATTAAACATTTCTAAAACAATATCATTATCTTGCATTAACGTTGATGCCCCCTCAACTAAATCATCATTTTCAGTAATAAAACCCTCCGACATTAAAACTTCATGCAAACAACCTGATAAATTAGAATCATTCATCATTTCAGTCATTTGTCTTTTAATTGTTGCTATATTAGCTCTTAATTTTATTTTCATTTCTTTTATGTTTTTTTTATCTTTTATTTTATTATTCTCTTCTAATTGAATTGTAGAATTTTTCTCATAATATTCATCTAATTTTTCAAATTCTTTGACTGCAAATTCCCTAATTAATTTTGCAACTTGTTCTGGTGTTTTTTGAATTTCTTCACCAATAGTCTTGCAATAATTATAACAATCATCACACATTTCTTCTTTGGTTTCACCTATTAATTTAATTGGTTTATCAATAGCACCTTGTGAACAATAAGGAAATGCTGAACATTTTGGTTCTATTTGAACTATTTTACCACCATTCCAAGATGGTTTTTTGTTTAAATCATCTTTAAACCATTCTTGTAAATCACCCTCAGTAATCATTTTACCACCATAACTATATAAGTGTTCATGAACATACCCTTGTGGTGGTTCAACAACTTTACCACCTTTCCATAAAATACGGGTATTTAATTTACGTTTCATAACTCTACTTAATGGTCCTATAAACCCACCATATGATGGACTATCTGGTGAACCTAACACTGATTGTGTATTAGTTCCACTCATAACACCAGCACTACCCTCTTCATTAATAACAGAAGCATTTTTCTGTTTTGATATTATCAACCTTTTTAATTGTTCTTCTTTAATTATTATTTTCTTCATTAATAATCATTTTTATATTCACCTATTTTTTAATTTATGCCATCAACCCAAAAACTTCTTCTTAACCAAAGATTTTTATATAATTGTATTAAAACATTTTTACTAATAGTAGTAATATGTTTTTCAAATTCTTTATCGTTTTTATATTGTTTTTTTAAAATATCTTTAATTTTATTTTCAAATTCTGGTGACCTATTAGATGTTAAAAAATCTTTAATTTCTTGTTTAATTAAAGATTTAACATCACCTTTTGTCAAATCAGTTTCTATAATAATATTATCGTTATCAAAAACATCTTTAAACATATTGATTAATTCAGATTCTGTTATTTTTACTTTCATTCTGACTATTATTTTTCCTACTTATTTATTATAAATATAACCAAATTATTTATAATTCATAATTAATAATGTTATTTAAAAAAAAATTATATTATATGATATACCAATATTTGGTGTCCATCCAAATTTATATCCACCAGTACTTGTTGGATAAAATCCAAATGCTAATGGTGAGATTGAAAGACCAAAACCTGTTTTTATTTTTTTATCATTTACTGGTGTTATATTTGGGGAGAAAGGTTTATCTAATATTTCAGCATTACGGAAATTTAATTTTAACATAGTTTCTGGAATAACTTCACCTAATTCACCATTACTTTTAACATTAAATGGTGTAATTTTGGTTCTAATATATTTTGTTTCATTATCTTCATATTGTGAAACAACTAATGTAAAATTTAAATTAAAATAATTTATTTTTGTTGTATCTGGAAGTATTTTAAGTATACTATCTTTTCGATCAATTTTAAACCAAGACGAACCTTCTATTGTTCTTACTAAATCAATACTATTAAAATTTAATCCATATTTATTTTGAATAGAATCATATATTAATTTATTTAATATTGAAACATCACGTATAAGATATTCTGGTTTAATAATTGTTATTGTTTGTGTTTTAATATTATTTAAAGAATCTACTAAATATAAAGCATTACTTAATGATTTATCAACTATTTTAAGTTGGTCCCTTGTTAATTGAAGTTGGATAGTTGAATCATTTAATGCTTGTAAATTTTGATTAAATATTTTTTCTTTGGTTTCTAATTCGTTTTTATATTTATTTTTAGTTTCACATTGTTTAATACTAAAAATAATAAGTAAAATAAATATAATACATATTAAAACTTCTTTATATTTTAATATTTCTTTAAACCACATAATTAACTAACTGTTATTAATTTATTTCGACCAATATTATTATCTTTATATGTTCTTCCTATTAAAGATAATAAATTCACAAATTCATCAGATAATTCTGTTTGAGTATCAATGAAAGTTATTAAAGGATATTCTTGATTAGTATCAAAACTAATTGCTTTAATTGATACTAATTCGGGATTTTTAATATGTTCACTTGTAACAACAATTCTATTACTATCAAGTGTAATAAACACATGTTCTAATAATAAACCACTGTTTTTTAAAAATTCACCTATTGAAGAAACAACAGCAGTTTCTTTTTCTTGTTCTATACCATTATTTATTAAATGACCCTTTGTTTCAATATCATCAAAAACAACATCCCTATATTGGTCACTTCTTTGATCTTCTTTTAATAATTTACGAATTTTATTTAGAGAATTTCTAATTTCATTATTTTCATTTAGTTGGTATTTCATTGTTATCTTTAGTATTTATTTTTTTATTTAATTTTTCAAAATCAAAAGCTGGGGTTAAATCATAATAAAAACGACTGTAATTACTCCTATTTAATATACCCTTAAATTTTATTGACCTATTATTAAAAATATTATTTCCAATAAATTTATGATTAATATTATAGCTTTTACATAAATAGTCTAATAATTCAATTAAAGCATTAAATTGGCTATCAGTATAATTTTCCCAATAATTTTTTTGTCGCCATTTTTTTTCAGTAACACCACCTTTACACTCAATATTACACCAATTATAATATTTATTAGTATTTGGGTTATATTTTAACCAACCCATATTTTCTAACGCTATCGTAATTGCTTGATCATCAATTTGAGGATTATTAAAAAATTTAGTAATATCTAATGGATGGTGGTATTGATTAATATTACCTAATTTATCAATAGTAAAAGTGGGTATTCTTGAATAATACCCATCATTTCTATTTTGTAATAAACTAATATAATCATTAATTAAATAACCAGTATTTAATAAAATAATTTGTTGTTTTGGTAAAATATTTTTTTTTATATTAATATTATTAGCTTCTTTTAAATATGTTTTAATAATCTTTTCCATTAAAAAATAATTTTATTTGTTTAAAAAAATCAGTGTTTAAATCCTCTTTAATTACTTTTTTTTTTCAACCTCATCAATATTAATATCCTCAGTAATAGGTTGATTAATTTTTGTTTCATTGTTTTCAATTATTTCTTCTTTATTAATAGGTTGAATAACTTCCGATTTAATTATTTCACCCTCATCTTCACCATTTTCTTCAAGGAGAATGTTTTTTGTTTCTTTATCTGGTTTTAAATAATCAACTAATGATTTAATAAAACCTAACGCAATTAATGGTAAAATAGCTCCACTTACAACAGCTAAAATACGTTTTTGTGTTATAATATCATAATCAACTAAACCAAATAGTTCAATCCAACCTTGAAAATCATGTACATTTACATAAGCAAAATAAGCATTACCCATTGCTTGCATGCCAGTTAAGATAATAAATAAACCCCAAATCATTGTTTTATTCATCTTATCCAAAGCAATAATTGCGGCTAATGATGCCGCAGCTCCGATTTCAAAAGCAACGGCTAACGAAATTGCTAACCACCTTGGATTCGATAATAGAAAAAAATCAATTGTGTGAATACAAGATATTAAAGATACTATCACATATAAAGTAACAAATGTTGATATAATAAAAAAATTAACTAACTTATTTTTCATTCTCAATCTTATTTATTTCTTTTTCAATTTCATTTTGACGTTGAACATCTAAAATTTTACGATCGGTTGCTTGAATCATACGTTTTTCAGATTTCAACCCCTCAATTTTTAATGCTTTAATTATATTACTATTATTAATACTATCTGTTTTTTTTACAGCATTAATTTCCTTTTTAATGGATTTATTTGTTGATTTTTGTGAGCACATTTGAATCAAAATTAATCCTAAAAAGATACACATTATCATGTATCCATTTTTGCTAAAAAATTTTTGTATATTATTCATATATATAAATATTTTAATTTTATTTTTCGATCATCATTTCTATATATTTACCACTTAAATGACGTATTTTTATTACTGCTTTATTTTTTATTTGCCTAACCCTTTCTTTTGTTAATGATAATTCTTTACTTATTTCATCCAATGTTTTAGAATCTAAACCATCTAACCCAAAGAATTTTGTAATGATAAATAATTCGGTTTCACTTAATTCTTTTAGAGTTTCGTTAATAATATTATATTCATCATTATTATTACAATTTTCTTCAATTAAATTTTTAATATTATCATAATCAGTATAAGAATGGTTTAAACACTCTTGTGCATTTTTACTCATTTCTTCCAATGTAAAATTATCTTTTTTAAATGAGCTAATTTCATTTATAATGTTAACAGGCAACCTAATTAATCTTGAATTTTCATTCAAAAAATTAATAATAGATTGCCTAATCCACCAAACAGCATATGTGAGAAATCTAATATTCTCATTACTATAATCAAATTTATCAACAGCTTTCATAAGACCTATATTACCTTCCGAAATTAATTCTTTTAATTCAAAACCTAAGTTTTGGTATTTTTTTGCAATAGTAATCACGAAACGTAAATTACCACACACTAATAATTCCTTAGCTTTTTCATCACCATTTTTTATTCGTTTGATAATCTCTATCTCCTCTTCTTTGGTTAATACTTTATATTTTTTTACATCATGTAGATATTCTTTTATATCACAATAATTAATAAAATAACTCATTCATAATTCGCTTTACACTTTTATTGTTCGATAATAGTAGATATACCATCTACTTTTTCTATTCTTATTTGGTGGTCACCCCACTCTTGTACATCTTTAATATGACTTATAAGAAATACATTTTCATAGTGGTTATCGTCCACTAATTTTTTAAGTAACTTACCAATATTAACTAAATTTATATCAACATCTGCAGTTCCAGTAATTTCATCAAAAACAATAATATTTGGCTTTGGTAAAGAGCAAAATTCACTAAGAACACACCTAATACCTAACGATCCCATAGTTCTTTCAAATCCAGAACCAGATGCTAAATCACCAGCAATATTAGTTAATTTATCAATAATAAGGAAACTAATATCACCCTCGTTTTCTTCAATAACAATATCAAATGAACAATATTCAGAAATTAAATCTTTAATTTTTGCATTAATTGTTGGTAATTGTTTATTTAAAACCATTTTTGCAATACCATTCTTTCCAAAAACTTCTAAATATAGTTTGAAATTACTTTCGATTTTAGATTCTATTTGGAAACTATTTTGTAATTCTTTACATTCTTTAATTTTATTTTCATAACCAATTATTTTTTCATTATAACTACCTTTACTAAGTAATACTTGATTATTTTCATTTTCTAAATTTCTAATCTTATTTACTATAACATTAATTTCAGTTTCAGTTTTCTTATTTTCTACAATCATTTGTTGATTTAAATTGTAGTTATTTACAATATTAACTTCATTAATTAAAGATGTTTCAAAATTATTTAATTCATTATTTAACTTTTGTAGTAAATTTTCGTATTTAAGAAAATCATCATAACCCTTTTTAATATCAAGAATACGTGTTAGATTAGATAATATTTTTTGATGCCCTTTCTTATTTTGTTCTAAGCTATCTTCATTATCACTTAATGTTTTTTCTAATGCTATAATTTCTGCTGTATGGTCCACTAAATTAAGTTTAGCACCACAAGTTGGACAAAATTCACTATTCTTTAAATCATTTATTTGTTTCTTATTAAATGCTATTTGAGTTTCTAACATAGTAATATTAGAACTATATTGACGTTCTTTATTTTTTTGTTTTTGTTCTATATCATAAAAAGAAACATCTAATTCAGTATCTGGTTTAATTACGGGGTTATTCTGTAATTCTACAAGTTTAGTTTTTATTTCATCAATTTTTCTTTGATATCCTTGAATATTTTCATTACAACGTTCTAAATTAATTTGATAAAGAGATTTGTCAATATTATTATGTAATTTTCGCATTAACTCATTATTTTCAGCTCTTAAACCATTCAAAGCTATTTCTATTTCATTAAGCCTTTGATCCTTTTGTAAAATAGTTAATTTAATGTTTTCAATCTCTGTATTATAATTTTCAATATCTTGAACAACCTTATTTGTATCGGTTCTATAAATTAATGAAGTCTTTTTCCATTTATTATATAAATCCTTAGCAACTTGCCCTTTCTTTTCTAATAAATCTAACCCAATAAAACGTGTTAATAATCTACCTCTTTCTGTTGGTTTTGTTGTTATTAAATCAGTTAAATTTTCACCAGTAACTAAAATAGTTGTTTGTAAATCTTCTTTTGTACCAAATCTTTCTTTAATCTCATTAATAGCTTTTTGATTACTACCACCATGAACAATACGATTCCCATTATCATCTATCTGATATAATTCAACAGATTGACTAATTTCAATATCATTATTATTTTTTATTTTTTTAGTTAATATTCTTTCAATGATTAGTACTTCACCACCTATTTCAATATAACCTTTTAATTTAACAGTATTACATTCTGGTCTATGTCTATTAAAAATATCTTCTAATGATTTTACTCTATCATTTAAACTAGTTCCATAAAATAAAAGTAAAATTAAATCAACGGCAAGTACAGTTTTACCACCTTGATTAGCTGGGTTAGAAACGATTGTTGTAATACCTCTTTTTTGATTAAAATACATTACATTATTATCACCATAAGATAAAACATTAGAAAACTCAATCTTTTGAATATTAAAGTTTTTATAACTTTCTTTTTCACTAATATAAGAACTAACAATATCGTTTTGATTAATTTTTTCATCTAAATCAAGCAAATCTTTTAAATTGTAGTCAACATTTTCAATAAACCCATTTTCTTTTAAATAATCTTTAACTAATTTAAATTGAAATTCAGTATTAACAATATTTGTAGATAAATCAACTCTTTCATCACCATTAACACCTTTATATACTATTCTATTAAATACAACATGTGGTGGTTTGACACAACCATATTTCTTTTGGATAATATTTTCAATTTCTCTTTTTTTAGCATGCCCAAATTTATCTTGGGTATCGTTATATGAGACATATATAATATTATTTTTATCATATAAATCTTTATCACTTATTTTACTCGTAAATTCCCTCATAATTATCAATTATATTACTTTTATTACTTTTATTTTCTACTTTTTTAATTTCGCTATTTGTTGTTATGTTATTAGAGTTTTTTACTAATGAATGTTTTATAGAATATTTTTCATTCATAAACCCCTTTTCTAACATTTGATTACAAAACAATTCAATATCTTGGATATTATTTAATTCACAATATCCAACAATATCATCATATAATCTTTTATTTACATTAAGCATTTACCAATTTTTCATTACCGTTATATAAATCATCCATATTTTCAATTACAAAATGTAATATTTTTTGTGGATTATCAATATCATAAGCATCACATTCAAAACCATCTGGGGTTAATGTAATAACATTATAACCATGACGAGAAATTGTTTCACCTTTATGTTGTTGAATTAAACTACCCGAATATATAACATCAACATTATTATGTGTTTTTAATTCTTGTCTTTTATGAATATCACCACATAAAACAATATCCGAATCCTCAAATATATTAACACTAACACCACTTAATTTAAACCCATCATCATTAACTGACCCAGTTATTCTTCCATGAAATAAACCAATTTTTCTTTTATCCTTTAAATTTTTAATTGATAAATCTAATGGAATACGATAATCATCTTTAATTGAATAGTGAACCCAAGCAACATTTTCATCAATATATACTTCTGAATTTTCATAATAAACAATATTAGGTAAATTCAAAGTATTAATAACAGGTGTTATTGAATCCATCTTATTAGATGCTTTATTTACTATATCATGATTTCCAGGAATAATGATTAATTTTTCAGTTAATTGAGATAAATTTCTAAATAATTCCCCCATTAAATTTGTCGATTCGGGTGATATATCATTATAACTATTATATATATCCCCACAAATAACAATTCTATCTGGTTGAAGTATTCGCATTTTATCATATAAATGATCAAAAATAGCTCTATATTCTATATGTCTTTTTGTTTTTTGAATATGTATATCAGCAATTTGTACTATTGTTTTTATTTCTCCCATTATATTAAATTATTTAATTTTTTATATTTAAAATCTGTTAATAAATTTTCAGCATCTGTTTTTAAATAGTTTATTGGTATTAAACTAAAAGTTTCAGTATTCCTATCCCAATAAAAAATACCACATCTATTTAATTTTTTACCAGTTTCTCTCTCATACATCACACCATATATTGATAATTGTAACGCATATTCATTATATTGACAATGCGTTAAATGATTTACAGGAAAATGTAACCATTTATCATATTTACTATCGTAATCAAATTTTTTATTAGTTTTAAAATCCCACACATTGAATGTATAATTATCAACATCTTCAATAATATCTGCTGTTCCAGCAAGACCATTTAAATCGTTAAATTCAATGGACATTATATGTTCAGGTCTAACTGGATTGTTTAATATTGTTAATTTATTTTCTAAACAACAAACATTAAATGCAGTAATTAATTTTTTTTCATATTCATCCCTTGGAGAATATAATTTATTCGGTGCTTTCAGATATTTTTCCATAACACCATGAACATATGTACCATATTCATTAGCACTATCTCTAATTCTATCCCATTTTAGAATGATTTCTTCTTTTGTAACACCTTCCCTAAGAGCAACTTTTTCAGCAAAAAAATCAACATCATAAGGATCGTGGTAATAACCTAAAACAGTAGTTGTTGAGGTATATTTACAATTTGGTAATACATCATTTAAATACGTGTGTGTTTCTTCAATTAATTTTATCATAATTTTAAATATTCTATTTTTTGGACCCATTTTAATAATTCTTCTTCACCATATAATTCATTAAACTTAGATACGTCAATATCTTTTGGCATAAAATTAATAAATACCTTACCACTTAATTTTCCACCATTTAACATATTATATATATTAATAGAATCTTTAATAGCATCTGGGTCTAATACTATTATTAATTTAGATTTGGGATTTAAGTTCTTATATATTGTTTCAAACATTAAATCATACATTTTTTTACCTAATAAAGGTAAACTATTTGGTAAAACTAAATGGTCAAAAGGACCTTCAACAAGATATACATCTTTATCCCAATCAATAAATAATTCATTAAAAATTAGTTGTGTTTTATCACCTTCACTATTAATATATTTATTTCTGGTATTATATAAACTACGAGTAACATAGTAATTAATATCTGCATTAATATCGTATGATGGTATTATAATTCTACTTCGGAATTTACCCCCAACACAATATTGTAAATTAAATTTATTGATTATATCTGGGGTTATTCTACGTTTAAATAAATATTCATATGCTGGTTTAAATAAAGAATCTTTTATTCTCTCTGGATATAATTTTAAATTTAATTGATATGTTTCATCAGGTAAAAGGATCTTTGTTTTTTCTTTATAAATTACTTCACCATCTTTACCATTAAAACTAAATCCATATGATAAAAATTCCTTAACTTGTTCATATGTACCAAATGTTCTAAATAATTTAAAAATAGTTCCTTTTGTTTCATTAATTTCACCACATGCCCAACAATTATAAACACCTTTATTATAGTTTATTTCTAAATTACCTTTCCCATCTGATTCAACACCTTTTTCTGAGGAACAAACAGGACAATCAAACGCTATTTGGTGTTTATTATCATAACGTTTTCTTTCATAACCCAATAAGTTATTTAATAAATTAACTAATATCTCATATTTTTCCTCTTCTGTTCTATATACCCCCATAAAAAATAAAATTTGATGCAAAGATATAAAAAAAATACCAATCCACCAAATTTTATATGTTTTTTTTTATTATATTTCGTAATTACTGAGTTGTTTCCTCTAACTTTTTCTTGTTTAAATAACCTAAAATAGTAACATATGCATCAGCCATATCAAAGTTTTCTGTTTGTAAATTACCTTTTTTATTTATCAACCATTCTATTTGTGGTTCTCTTTTACTAACTAATTCCCATATAACATGTTTTTTATTAACATCACTTGGATATGCACCAAATAACACGGGTGTTTTTCTTGAACCAGGTTGCATAAGCATAGGAAATGCGTTCTTTCTCGCTTCATACGTAGTAATATATTCAGGTGTAACACCAAACATATCATAACATATTTTTGTAATCATACCATTAAAACGTAATAAAACACCAACAGTATTTACATTATTAGAACGTAATAAGGGTTCTTCAATAACTATATGTTTTAATTCTAACTTCGCATATTTTTTAATATAATCTTTGAATAATTCAGCTTTTTTTATAAGTTCTTCTGTTTTGCTTATTGGTTGTGGTTTAACTTTTGGTGAAATATGTGATAATTCTAATAATTCACCTTTTTCATTAAATAAAGCAATACCACAACATTTAGTTGATACGTCTAATCCTAAGATAAATTTTTCTTTCATTTTTTATATTCTTATTTTAATATTAAAACTTAAAATATCATGCCAATATTTTTTTATTGGTTGATTTGGTTTACAAATTGCTAATAAATTTCCATCACTATCATGTATTCCAATTTGACTAATCATAATTGGGTGTAAATTTAAATCATCTGTTTTAAAATCTGCAACATCTGCGTTTGCACTTAAATTTAATAATTCTTTTGCTGTATCATTTGTTGATTTATAAAATTCATCACAAGATGCTAAGCAAACTATATTTAATGATTTTTCTGTATTATAACTAAAATATTCAATAAAATCATTATCATTAATTATTTGAAATTGTGTATTATTCCATTCTATATTATTATTATTAGTATCTTTTGTCACAATAAAATCAGTATTTTCATAAGTAATACAACCACCAGTTGATGTTCCTGTTCCTGTTGCTGGAAATGTTATTGTAGGTTCATTAATAGTTCCACCAAAATTACTTTCAAATAAATTATGTACAATTGTTTTATCAGTAATTACAATAAAACCTTTATCTAATACTGCATAACCAACACACATATCAGCATAATAATCATATGTTTCTTTTATTTGATTTGTTGGATTGAAAACTTTATCACCATTTTTAATATCTGAATAACCTTTTGCCCAATCAGTTCCTGTATTACCAGTTGCAAAAAGTAACACAATATTACTTTCGTAATCACCATTATTTAATGTTACTGGTGATCCAATATCCTTTACAGATAAATCAATTTCACTTAATATATTATCTAAATTGGTTGTTGTTAAATTCTTTTTGTTATATGTACCATAAATATCATATCTTTCAACACTATTAAGTTGAATATGAATAGTTTTACCATCTATAATCTCACCATATTTTTTATTTGGAATTTCCATAACAAAATATAAACGATTATCAATTGGTGTACCACTTATATTATGTGATTTATCAATACTTATTGTTTCTAAAACAGTATTGAAATATTCCCCAGTAAATCCAGTTGTTGGGTGAACAATAAGATTTGCAGAAGGTTGTGTACCACCAGTATATTCTATCCAATCATAATAATAACCATTTTGAATAATATCGGTTTTTATAGAACTTGGTTGTAAATAACCCAATGGACTACGAGTATATTTCTTTTTTTCTTCTGCTGTTATAGGTACATTTAATGATTTTAATAAACTACTAAAAATAGTTTCTTTATCTTCCCTATCAATAAACATACATTTATAACATTCTGTTTCTGTTATTCCAGGTGCAGGAGCATTATTTTCTAATTTTATATAACCCTCTTCATCATTAAAAGGTATTTTTTCACTAACAATTACACTAGTTTCAATAGGTTTTAAAATATTTAATGCTGATGGTGCAACATAATACTCAATATATCCTCGACAATTACCAGCAAATTGATTAGTAGAAAATGATAAATCCTCATATTGTGCAACAAAAAAGATAGAATATCCATCTGATTGAAATATTGAATCTGGTGAAACATTTTCATCTACTTGTTGAAAATATCCAACAACTGTATTAGTTGATAAATTATTTAATTTTGTTTTTAAACCACTACTATCTGGTATATCTGTATGTGTTATAATAACTTTACTACCAACACTTTGTGGTAAATATTTCGGCATTTCTTTTAGATAAAAAGTCACTAAACCATCAGTACCACCGTTTGTAATCCTTTTATAGAAAGGAACTCTTATTTTTATAAATTCATTCATCCTGTTATAAAATAATTTGATTTTTTATTTTTACATTTTTATTTAATGAATAAACATTATCATCATAATCACCTGTGATATCGGTGATATACTGCAATTCATTATTATGATTATTATAATTAATATCATCATCTGATAAAGAAAATGTTGAAGCAACAAATCCTTGTTCTAATAATCTCTTTCTACCCAAATCTGTTAGGTAAACCTTTAATTCTATTGAATCATCTTTTTTAATTAATCCCATCGTCTACTATAAATATAAGTATTATTTTTTATTAATAAATAGTTTATTAAATTATTTTTAGTGCTTTTTTAAACACTAAATTTTTTTGTTCTTGTTTTATTATTTTATTTATATTCCTTTCCCCATTAAAAACCCCTAAATATAATTTATTATTTAATATTAGTTTATAATCCTCTTCCTTATTATTTTTATCTTTATATAATCGTATAGTTTGTATTGGTTTTTGTGGCAAAACTCTATATTCTCTAATATTGAAATTTAATTCTTCTTCTTTAACATTAACCAAATATTTTAAATCATAATTTATTTGATATTTTTTACACAATAAATGAAATTCAAATAAGAATATATATAAATCATCTAATTCAACAAATTTTTGTGATGGAATAATAAAATTTATATCATCATAATTTTTATTATGGTCATTTAAATAATTTAAATAACTACCAATCAAATAAACACTTAAATTATATTTATTATTAATTGATTGTAACTCATTTTTAAATGATGTAAAATCATTATAATGAAGTTTTTTTATTTTAATATCATCAACGTTATTATGTAAAAAATATTTAATTATCATTTTATGTTTTTTTAAAATATTAATGGGCGGGTAGTAAATTCCATATCAAAATCAGATGGGCGGAACATTAATGGTTTTTCATTAGTACCACTATAATCTTTATCATTAATAAGTGGTAATGTTATTGTAATAATATCTGTAATAAAATTAGTTAATAAAGCATTAGTATAAATTTTAATTTCAAAATTTATATCAATATACCCTTTTTTTATATTTGGTTTAATATTAGATTGTCCATAATATTGACTTGATAAATAATTTGATAATGGTATATTCTCAGGGTGATAAACACTATATATTGCAAACATATTTAAATACTCAAATGGATACATTTTTGTATTATTTCCATTTTTATATTTATGTGGTACAACTATTGTTAAATCACCTATTTTATTATTTTTAAAGATAATTTCATAATTATAATTAAAACTATCATCATCTTTATCCATATTTGATGGTAGTATATTTACTGAAATATCTTTTTTAGAATAATAATTATTATTACGTAAATTAATTGACTTATATGTTATTGAATTATAATAAACAAATTCTTTACTCCGATTTAATATATTAAATTTACCATTAATTTTCTTTGTACTAGATTTATCAACATTATAAACACTAATTCCATATGTATTAATATTAATGGTTTTAGGATCAAGAGTAAAATTAAATTTAATATCATTTTTACCACCACTTAATTTTGAATATTCTATAATTATTTTAAAATCTTTTGTTTTACCAGCTATAATATTTTCCGCATTTAAATTAATAGAATAGTTATAAGATGACCCATTAAATATGTTTAATGTATCTGTATCACCAGTAGTAATTATAGTATATCCTTCTGTTGTACCTGTTGGTGATGTGTCAGTAATATTTAATGGTACTTTATTAGAACCGATATCTACATAAAAATTAATATCAATAGGATTGTTAGATCCACTAATAGTAAAATTTAAATCAAAGGATATACTATATTTTTTACCAGATATAATTTCATTATTTATTGAAATTTCAGATTTAGTTTCGCTGGAATTTGATTTACTTATATCATTGGAACCAATAATTTTATTATTGGTATTATTTCTGGAACTAATAATTTTATTATTGGTATTATATTTAGAATTAATATATTTAAACTTATCTAATTCATTAAATAAATCGTTATCCTGAAATGTATCTGCAAATAAATATACACCATTTAACCCCTTTAAATTAATCACTTTATCCATTACTCATCTATATTTATAAAAGTTAATATTTTAAATTCATCACTATTTGGTGTTGGTTCATATAAAACATAATCATCAATATTATTACTATTTACACCTAACAATAAATTATTTACACTTTTATTATTAATTATTTCACCTCTTAAAGTTGTTTGAACATAAACATCTTTATTTTTATATAATAAATTAGGTATATCCTGTTCATCTAAATTTAATGTATTAAATGAAGTACCTTCTCCATCAAAAAATAAATAATTCTCATCAGCATCAGATATTGAAAAATATTTTAAAGCATTTTTTAAACCACCATTAATAAATTTTTGTTTACCTAATGGTGTTAGGTAAACTGTAAATGTATATTTATCTTTATTATTTATAAAACCCATAATTAAAAATCTATTGTTGCTTGTATTATCATCATATCTGAATTAAAATTCCTTACTAATGGTTGACTAAATTTACCAATTAATACTAATTCTTCATTTTCATCATATATCCCAAGTTCACTAAAACATACTTTATCATTAATTGGATTAAATGTTGGATTATATGAAGTAATAAATCTATTTGGTAATACATTACATGTAATCATACTTTTATAAATAGTTGATTTAATACTTGTTGATATATTACCCATTAAAAAAACTTCATCACCAAATGTATGTCCGTAAATATCTGTTTTATTATCTATTTTAATATAATCATCTAAATCATATATGTTATTAACTGAATTATCTAAAAATCCTTTGTTTATATTAACCTTTAAATTATTTAATAAATAATTATCCATAGGAATACTACTATTTAAATAATAAAATGTTATTACATCACTAGAACTTAAAGGTATGTGAAAAACCACATCCTTTATATTAACATCATAATAATTTCTATCTAAAATTATACCATTTTTAAATACATATACAACACCATTTTTAGGAGTTTCTGTTAACGTGTGTGTATCTCCTGTAATTGTCACACTTTCTTTTTCTGATGTTGTTACTTGACTATTACCTCTTAAATAATAAATATGAAAATAATCGCCAGTTATATGTGGTTCGCTAATGTTAATTGTAGTAAACCCATTTGTTGAATTAGTAGCCTCAAAATTATCAGGACTAATTAAAACACCATTTTTCATTATTAATGGATCACCTAATAAATTATGTGGTATTACTATATCAATATCTGTAACACCTGTGGCAATTATTGTGTCATGATAATTTAAACTTATATCTTCAAATATTGTTGTTTGAATATTATCAACACAACCAGTTGTTCCAATATAATCATTAACTATTGTATGTCTCCAATTAGTAGGGTCTGGTAATACGTTAATTGGTGTTTTTTGCCAAATTAATGCGATACTATCACAAGTAAACCCCGTTCCTAAATAACTAAATTCAGTATAATCAGTATTATTAATATCTTTTGGAAATTCAAAAACAACATCCATATTAATATCATTATTATTGGTTATTGAAGCATAATTTTCACAATGTAACCCGTTAATATCATTATCATTTAATAATATATAACTAACATGTAATGTTTCATTTGGTTCTAACGCACCTATTTTACTAACATTTACACAAGTACCAACATCTGTTAATGTTAATTTTGGTGTTGGTAATGTCCAATTTCTATTCGATTTATAACTTAATGTAACTAATAATTCTTGATCATCAATTAAAACAATTTTTTCATCAATCAATACTTTACCAACAACTGTTTTATTAACTTCTTGATCTACTAAATCATAATATCTAATACTATTATTTACCCCCATAAATTTCAATTCTGAATCAGAAATAAAAGTATAACCAACATCATTAGCTGTTCCGACCCCTTGGAATTGTTTTTTATGCCACATTAAATGTGGAAATTTAATCATAAATGTATTTTGATAAAATCCCTCACCATATTTATTTTCCCCAATATCTAATGTTTGATAAAATTGGTCATCATAATATATAACACCTAATCTATTATGTTTACGATTTAATAAATAATCATAACAAACAGCAGTTCCACTGAATTTATTTGATTCATTTAATGTTTTACCTTTATAACTTAAACTATCTAACCCAATAATATCGTCTATACTAATAATATTCATTTTCCAAATATCCATATGACTTAACATATTATCGTTAGATATGATATAACCGTCAAAATCTATATTATCAATAATATTTCTATCCAATTCTAAATTATAAGTTATACCCGTCGTCATTGCTGTATCACCACTATAAACTATATCATCTATTTTTTGAATAACATATGTATAATATTTTGGTAAAGTTTCTCTTGTTTTAATTAATATTAAATCACCAGATTTTGTTTCACCACTAGTAATACACACAATATCTATATTATTATCTACATTAACCCCTGTTATTCCAGATACAATAATACACATATCACTATTAGGTATATTATTATTATCAAAAAAACCAACTTCTGAAATAACATTAAATACCTCTGTTTTAACTCCTGTTATATTAGATATCGGAATTTTTGAATTATTACCATCAGGTGATATTGGATATTGGATATCATGTTGATTATCAACTGGTCTTAATATATTTAAACCAACTAAATCACTTGAAGAATAATCAATTTCGCTATCACCCAATTGAAAAGTTTCAAAACTCAATTTACCATTAGCTAAATTTTTTCTACCTAAATCAGTTAATTTTAAATTAATTAATGGTTCAGTATTTTTTTTAATATAACTCATCTTTTTTTATATAAATATTTTTATTTTAATTTTATGTTATTTTTTTAGTGAAGTAACAGTTATATTATTTTTATCTTTAAGATTAATAAATATAACATTATCCCTATTTACTGATTTTAATCTTATTACTCTTGTTTCAATAATAGGTTGTATTTCCTCTAATTGTGTTGTTGATAATGAAACACCTTGTGTTGTTAATAATGAAACACCACCCTTTAATACATTATTTTCATTAATTTGGTATCTATTATTATCATTGGTTAGTATTTGTGTTTCCACTAATGAGTTATTCGTATTTAAATTATTTTCAAATAAAGGTGTATTATTTAAAGTTGCTGAATCGAATGTTGTTTGGTTATTATTTATATTATAACTAACCTCAATTATACAATCAGTTTCTGGAATAACATTAATTATTTTATTATATTTAAATAATTTATTAGTATTTTCATTTTCTGTTATTATATTACCATTAATATCAAAATATTTAATAACTATATTAATATTATTTGAACCATTAATAATTAATCTTGTTATATAAGGTAATACAACATTATTATTAACACTTATTGATGGTTTTAATAATGATAAATTACTAACTTCAAAAACATTACGTTTCGAAATATCAAAAACTAAACCAAAAAAACAACAAGCATTATGCCCACAAGGATTTTTAATTAATAATCTACCAATAAATTCACCTGTTACTGGGTAATTTAATTGATCTGTATTATAATAATAATGTAAAATTATATCATTATTTTTAATTTCATACTGAACATTACCCCATTTTTTAATATCACGTCTATTTACATCGGTAACATCATAAAATAAATCTAACCCATTTTGTAATTTTTCATCATTTGTGTTACCACTAAATGATGTTGTGGTAAACCCATTTTTTAGATTTAAACTTGGTGTTAAAAAATACATGTTTTGTTTAATTTCTTCTGTTAAAGATTCCATTGTATGTTCATAAACTTTTAAACTCACCATATCTTTATAAAAAGTGAATTTATTAACTAAACAAAAATCTCTTACATCACCATTATAATAATGTAACACATTATCATGAACATAATATTTTTGACCTAAATATAAACTATTTGAATCACCCGTAACACCAGTCGCTAAAACTGGATTATTTTGTTCTGATAATGCACATAATTTTTCAAATAAAGGATTTATATCTGCACTATCTGAATATGTTGGATTTATATATAAACCATTTTCTAAATTCCTATCTGTTGGATATGATGGTGCTAAATAAATATTGGTTTTGTTTTTAAGTGTATTACCATAAAAATCATTATAATTATCATTTTCATATTCATATTCACTATATAAATATGTTATTGCTGTTCCACCAGTTATATTAGTATTAGTTAAAGGTCCACTATATGCAGTACTACCAGTTAAACCACTCATTAATAATAAAGGTTTATTAAACACTTGTATTTCTTTTTCTTCTAATGGAATATAAACATTATCAATATATGCATATTGGTTATTAGTGGTGTTACCAGAAGGTATAGAATAGAATATATTACCCCTTCTATCAATTGTTAATGTTTTTGGATGTCTATATGCTGTTGGGGCATAAATTACATATTTATCATTATATGAATTAAAATCTATAACATTTTTATTATTAACAAATGTTAAACCATTAATTCCAGTAAATCCGCTAATCTCAATGGTAGGATCATCACATATATTAAATGTACCCCCACTTATTATGTAATCACCTCTATGATAATCTCTATTATTATTATAAACCAATGGTTTTTTATATATAAATCTATATAAATCTGTTGTTGTACCTGTTGTTACAATATCAGTAGTTGTTATTTTATATATTTCACCATATTTAAATGTATTATAATCAATAGTAGTTCCTGATAAATTAGTAATTTTAGTAATATAATCATAAATATTTGTATTGATATGATTTAATAAACTAAATTGTTCATACCCCCAAGGAGTAAATTTAGAAGGATTATAATCCTCTAATTTAACAAAACAAGACCTTGAACCTCTTGGTCTATATATTTCATGAATTTCACCAATAACCCTAGATATTACACTATCATCAATACCGTCCTTTGTTTGAAATTCTTGATAGCAATGATTTGTATGGATATCATTCACACAAACATATAAACGATAAACGGGTTTTGTTTCGATTGTTTTTCCAGTTGGTGTATCAACAACAACTTTATAATTATTAATTTGTACTTTAACAATATCATTAAGTTGATAATTAATAATTCTTGGATTAAACAAAGGGACTTTTTCTAATAATTGTTGATATATTTCAGTATTATATACTTTATTACCCAAATCAAATATACCATAATTTGATTCACCAAATGTACCAATAATATGTCTATTAAGATTTAAAATTTCATTTGCTATATTATTACTATAATTTATATTTAAATAATCTTTTAAACCGTTATCACAAGATTTAAATTCAATATTATTTGATTCAGTAACACCACTTAATTTTTCACTATTATTTATATAACTTAATTCATTTATATAATCTAATGACCTATTATTTATTGCTAATCTTTGTTGAATATTTTTTCCAATTGTAATAGCATTTGTAACATCATTATATTCGGTTTGTGGTGGATTTAATCCCAAATAATAATCTTTAAATGATAATTTTATTTCAACATTTTGAGCTTTAAAACCCTCTAATCTATTTACTCTATTAATTGTATTAAATGGTAGTTTTGTAGTTGTTGGTGACATAATTGTATTTGTTGTTCTTTCATATTTTGAATCAACAAGAACATCATTATTATTTTTACTATTAACAACAAATTCAAAATCTATCTTATCAAAATTTACCTGTTTATCGTATATAATACTATTAGTTATTATTTCATCACCAATATATTGTTGATAATAATTCATAAATAATCTATTAACTAATAAATTAGAATCTAACGATTTTTTTGCTTTTAATATTGGTTTAACTACATAACTATTTGAATTAATTGCAAGATGTAAATAGTTATCTACCTCAATTAGTGGTGTAATAGGTTTAATGGATAACCCATCAACTGTAACACCCTTCCCAGAAAACCCAGAATTAAATAATACTCTAAATCTTGGATCGTTTAATTCATCATAAGTATCTATTTCATTTGGTTTCTCATATTCATAATTAATTTCCTCATAACGATTTATAGTACACTCTAAATCTTTTGGTATTATATTTAAATATATTTTATCCCCAGAATTAAAAAACCCATTATATTTTAATTTACATACTCTATATTCTAATCTATCATCACCAATAAAACTAAATTCTTCTTCATAATAAATATTATTATTTTTAACTGATGAATTTAATAATTGAATTGTAACTAATTGTTCAACATTATAATTAGATGTAAAATATAATGAAAATTCAAATGTTAAAAATGAATCTTTTTTAACTAAGTAATACCCAGATGACCTATTATTATTTAATCCAATATCATCACTAATAAATTTAAAATTCTCATTTAAAGACCTAATTGAAACATAATTATTACTATTTGGTGTTAAATCAATTTTATCTTCTAATGTATGAATAAATGTTTCATCAATATTTTGTGTATAAAAAGGTCCTACTTTATATTGATTTATTGCATATAATCCATCAAAAGTTAATTCTAAATCATCACTAATAAAAATATTATTATCAACTATTTTATCTTTCGCAACAAATGTTTCTAATGGGTTTTCATTATAAAATATATGTTTTAAATTTAATGATTTACTTAAATTAATTGAATATCTATCAGTTTTTGGATTAATATCATATTTTGTAATATAAGCTGGATTTACATGCATTAATGGATCACTCATAGTTCTTCCAGTATATGATTCATATAAACCTGGTTGGGTTGTTAATCCAGTTGTTACACCACTAAAATTTGTTAATTCAGTAAATTCAACAGTATCACCAGTAACTAAATATGTATTACCACCATATTCTAAATACTCATCTTTATAATATGTAACACCTGTTGTTATTGGGAATGGTTTTTTATAAGTTGTTGTTTTATTATTAGTAATATCTTTTGAATACCCATAATATTTAGGTTGTTTAATATATTGTGTCACACCATATTCATCAACAAAAGGTTTAAAATTAACAGTAAATCCACTCATATCTATTGTATTACCAGTAATATTAAAATAACCAACATGTGGTTTAGGTGGTGGACATATAAAATTCACATTAATATCTAAATAAGTACGTGCTTTACTAATTGAATTAAATATATATCTTTTCTGTTCTTCTGTTGTAATCCCACTTATATTATTAATATAATCAATAATATTGTTATTATTTGGTATTAAATCCCATATTAATTCATCTGTACCACCAGTTGCAAGATTTGGTGTAGTTATAGTCATACCAGTTACATCAGTAACATTATCTTTTAATCTATAAATTTTATCATTATATATAACATAAACACCTAAATACTCACCTGTTGACCCAGTATAATTATATTTAGGATCTAAATAATCAATCCCATCTTCCCAAATAAAAAATGAGCCATTTTCATTATTACAAAAATCTTGTATTGTTAAATAATGACCAATATATTCATTATATGTATCATCTGAACCAAAAATATTTAAACCAATATTACTATTAGCACTAATAGTTGGATAATTACTGTTTCTAATTGATTGAGTAATTTTTAATCTATTTTCAATAATATTATTACTCCCTACATAAACTGGTTTTAATGTTTTATTTTGAAATTCAGAACCATCTGAAATACCTCTTTGATATTTAAATTTATTATCAATTAAAATTGAATTTTCAATTTTTTTACCAGCAGTTAAAATTGATGTTGCTGGAATAAATTGCTTAATTAGATTAACCCAACTCGAATCAAATTTATTTAAAAACTCTAATGATCTTATGTTAGTCATAGGGTTATTAGTTGTGTTTAAATAATCTAAATATATCTTTCTAAGTGATGGATATGTATTTACAATTTTTCTATCTGTTGGTGAAATTAAATTAGTAATAACACTTTTTAAATATTGGTTAAAACTAATATTTTGTATATCAACTTTTTTATTAAATTCATCATCAAATGTAATAATATTTTTATTATATTTACGATATATTGATATATCTAAAATTCTATTACTTGATAATAAAACCTCAACTTCCTTAGAATTAACTATTAATCTATCATCATTAACATAATAGTCAGTATAAATACCTGATTTATTACTATAATGATGTGTTGGTATGTTGTTATATACATAACTTTTAATATTATCAGTAACTCTATCTAACTCAAATAGAAAAATATTATTATATTTTTTATATTCATTAACATATCTTTTCCCGAAATCATATTCCCCAATATTTTCATTATTCTCATCAATATATCCACCATCTTCTTGGTATATTACACCAACAGGTACTGTTGGGAAACCATCTATATCAAACGGAACTCTTTCTAATAAAGTGTTTGGATCATCATTAATCTGATTTTCATATATTTTATTTAATACATTAGACACATTTAATGGTTGGTTTGCTAAATATACATATTCATTTAATTCAAATATATCTATTGGTAATCCCACAAGTTTTAATATGAAATCAATAGATTTTCTTGTCCCTTTGGATTTAAATAAATAAAAAGCATTAATAAATATTCTTCTCCATAGTTCAATATCTATTTCAGCTGGGGTTTTACTATTAGTTGTTGATTTAACATCTGTTTTAAATAATGATTCTATTAATGTTTTTTCATCTTCAATATTATAAGTTTCTAATCCAAGTGTTTGTACAAAATTCTTTATTAATAAATCTGGTATATTTTCTATTTTGTTATAACTAACATTTCGCATATAACTTATACCATCAATATATTTTTTAATATCATCAAATTGTTTACTATACAATTGTAATATTAAATTAAATTTTCTATCTTCGGTATCAAATTCTTTTAATGAATTTGTTATTAAAAAACGTGATACAATATTTGTTTTTAAATTATCATAATTATCAGCAATATCATTTAATTTTTTCAAATATAAATCAAAATTATTAGTAAATAAATCAATATTGATATTATCATACATTGGGAAAAATAATGTTTCCTTTACTTCTGTATATTCACCACTTTCACTTAATTTTGGATATATAAATGATGTAACATATGTTTGAGTATCTAAATCAATATTCAATAAGAATTTTGATAAATCACTTAAAGAACTATAAAATTCATCATAAATTTCTTGTTTAGGTTTTAAATAAAACCCCTCATTAATAATTGCATTACTAATAAAAGGGTTTCCAACCACAGTTATTTTAATACCATCTGTTTTTTCTGATGGTAATTTACAACTAATAATTGGATATTCAACATTATTATATAAAAGAACATAGTCGTTATATGTTAAACTAAAATTACGGTGTTTACTTAATACTTCATTACTAACTGTTGTCCCACTACTATAATATTCAATATTAAATGGATTAGATGTTGTATTTATGTTAACAATAAGTTCAGCTTGATTATCTGTTGGGTTGTAATAATAATTTTTAGCTGTTGGCATTGAAAAAGATATTACACTAGCTTTTAATGCTGCTGGAAAATTATTATATATTTCAATAAAACAATTTTTAAATCTCTCTTTTAATGAAGAAAAACTAACATATTTATCTAACTTTCTTTTATCAAAAAGTATCTCAACATTTAAATTATTATTAATCCTATTAACTAATGTATTAATATAATCTTGACCTGTATAACTTGGTAAAGAGGTTTGTATAATTGTTTCTGCATTATAAGATGTTAAGGGTTGTGTTGTTTTATTTAAATTACGTATATTTAATAATTGTTGTTGTCTTTCATCTGTTGGTGAAAGTGATATATTTTTATTAATAGAAAAATTACCTAATGTAAAAAAAGGATCACCCTGAATTTCATCTTTACTATTTGCAAATTGATATCCAACTAGTTTATCACCAAAAGTATCACTACCAAATACACCTAATTTCCCTTGTAATTTATGAAATCTTAATGCATTTTCGTATTCTACATATGATGTACAAGGAACATATTTTCTTGCACCATCAATAACATATGTACGATAACCACCACTACCTAGTTCTTGTGCAACTTTAATAGCTTCTTCTGGTGTATCATAGATATCCCTAAT
>Ga0265293_10003992_pt1 | contig 26612 bp, 22 predicted proteins | sample Munlanlewell138R_FD_192505 | JGI IMG/M metagenome (GOLD analysis project Ga0265293, IMG submission 192505) | Leachate microbial communities from a municipal landfill in Southern Ontario, Canada - Leachate well 138R | ecosystem: Engineered > Solid waste > Landfill > Unclassified | place: Canada...
GGTGATGGGACGGTTCAGTATCCGGGGATAAAATATCGCTGACATCACAATTAAATTCTTCTGCAATCTTTTTTTGCCCCAAGCTTCCCGAAAAACACCTTCCTGTTTTGCCCCTGACACAGACCCAGGGGTGATACCTAAAAAATCAGCTAAATCATTTTGGCGCTTCCACTTTGTTATTTTCTTAACTCGAAGCCAAACTTCAAAATTATTGTGGTTCATGCTCATCAACTTTTTCGGAGTTTGGGCTCCGAACTACGAAATAACTACGAGCGCCCGAAGACTCATTCTGATTTGCACAACTCCCTGATATCAAAAGATGATTCTAAAAATTTAGCTTAAAAAATCAAAAAATGAACTCCGAAATAAAATTTTTTAGCTTAATAACCAAAAAATTTTGGATAAACCAAAATGAGATGTGAAGAATTACACATTTATACACAAATTAGCATGTAATACACGTATGGGTCAACGTCCGGAGAAAAAAAAGAATGGATGGAGGAACGGGGTTATGGCGGACAGTGAATAAGACGCGTGGTTTTGCGGCGCGGGGTCATCAGGATCAACGGCCAATAACCTGCACGCGAACGGGGATCGTTTTAGATGTCGTTAAGTGGGTTTATCCGTGACGTTGATCGTGAAGGCATAAAGGACTTCCCCGGTAAGTTCCCCGGTAACTTCTCCGGTACTCTTGGAGGAGCTGTATACTGGCTCCCGGTGAGGGACCTCAGCCGGGGCGGAGCGGCGTGGTTAATCCCGCCCGGGGCGTGATTCTACCGGCTGAGCAGCGAGATACCTTTGTATGCCCCGTGACTTAATCCGTTTTTCTTTCATCATTGCCTCGTCGCGGCTTGAGAACTCTTTCTGCCATATGAGTAACCAAGGCACTGGAAAACGTTTGGTCGTCGTGCTGCCACGGTATTCAGGATCGTTGTGTTGGCGTAGACGCCTGGCAAGGTCATCAGTGTAACCGCAGTAATAAGGGCCGGTACTGGTCGATTGAAGGATATAGACGAAGTATGCCATAAAAAAAGCCCGTCCATTGCTGGGCGGGCTAAACTATGGCTCCCCCTTGTAATCGCACTCCGCAAATGTTTCACCGAACCAACGAAAGAAATGATGACAACTATTCTGGTAGCACAAGCACAGTCCAGAGACGGGTTTTTAACAAGTTGCTTGTAATTCAAAGATGAAAGGCAGGGTTTGAATGCCCTGCCTTTCATGCAATTTTGCAGGATCGTTATTTTATTTTGTATGGATAACGATGTTTCCCCTTTCTATGGCTTGGTCGAAACCATTATCGTAGATTACGGTCTCCACTGCCGTTACTTTATCTTCCTCCCAGATTTTGATTCTGAAGGTGTCAGGCGAGCCATCACCTGCCCATATCATGAAATTGTAACTTCCAGCACCATTGATCGTACCAATGCCCTTGAATCTGGCGTATTTATTGCCGGTAACAAGAAGCCATTCATAGGTGTCGGAATGAAAATACAGGTTTCCAGCCTCAAAGACGAATTCCGTGTTACCTGATGGAACAGTTAATTTTTTCTGGTACTTGGATACGAACCCGAAGTGAGCTTTACCAGTGAGATATGGGTCCAAAAAGTAGGCTCCGGCCGGTGAATTAATCCATCCTCCACCTGTCACGAAACCACCATTCGGGTCATATACTACAAGAAGGGTGCATTCAGGCTCACCGGTATTACCAAGAATGTCTGTGCCACGGACACAGAGATCGTAAACACCTGGAGTTACAGGTGCAACGAATTCGTATTCAACATCATCTGTCGGGCTGTCTAAAATATCAACCGGATACATTTCAATCCACCCGTCGTTATTGAAATTATACTCGGCGGACTGGATATCTGAATCTCCCCTGCCTGTGTCATCGATAGTCGCAGACAGCGTTGATGAGGAGTTAATTGCCACGGGATTTGGAGCTACATGAACATTAAATACATCGGGACCGTCATCATCACTCATTTCGCATGCATCGCCTACGCCGTTTGCATCATTGTCTTCTTGCCCGGGATTATATATGTAGGGGCAATTATCACAGAGGTCGCCGATAGTATCCGAATCATAATCAAGCTGACCAGAGTTCGGCGCGAGTGGACAATTATCCTCATTATCAATAATTCCATCTCCATCTGTATCAAGGTCAACAGGTCCTGCATCGAGCTGGAAATCTATGCCGGTGACTATTTCCCCTTCAGCCACCGTTACAGCTTGTGCCTGGGTTGAGATAGGTGTGCTTGCCGGATCGGCCCACCATTCAGTGACATGGTTGCCGTTGGAGGAGGCCAGCAGATAATAGGAACCAGCATTCAGTCCCTGGATAATGTATGTGCCGTCAAGGTTGAGGTAGGCTTCGTTGAACGGGGGGTACATTCCACTGTTATCGGAAAATACCTCAACTTTTCCTCCGCCAGTGATTGGATTGCCGGCATCGTCGTACACTGTGCCGGAGATCTGCGCACGGGTACTCAGTTGAAAATCCATACCGGCGATCGTTTCACTCGACGCCACGGTTACGGCCTGTGCCTGGCTGCAGTCCGGACTGTTTTCCGAACCTGCCCACCATTCAGGGCTAAACAAATAAGAAGAGGCTTGCAGATAATAACTTCCTGCCGGCAGCCGCTGAATAGTGTAGTTGCCGTCAATATCAACCCCTCCAGAGCTTACCGTGGTGTACATTCCGCAAGGATCTCCGGTGGAGGCGGCTATATATACATCTGAAACGGGATTTCCGCTGCTGTCCAATACTGTGCCTGAAATCTGGGCCCCTGCATCGAGCTGGAAATCTATGCCGGTGACTATTTCCCCTTCAGCCACCGTTACAGCTTGTGCCTGGGTTAAAGTGGGAGTGCTTGCCGGGTCGGCCCACCATTCAGTGACATGGTTGCCGTTGGAGGAGGCCCGCAGATAATAAGAACCAGCATTCAAACCCTGGATAATGTATGTGCCGTCAAGGTTGAGGTAGGCTTCGTTGGACGGGGGGTACATTCCACTGTTATCATAAAATACCTCGACTCTTCCGCCACCAGTGACTGGATTGCCGGCACCGTCGTACACCGTGCCGGAGATCTGCGCTGCAAATGAATTGGCAGCCAGAGAGAAAAAAATTGTGATTAACAGTGATAAAATTTTTATGGTTTTCATCGTCCCTCCTTGAGAATTTTAACAGGATAAAGAATTGAAAAAAGACCCAATTCATTACGCCTGGAATACATCATTCAGGCGTTGTGCCGGTTTCCTCTTCGACGTAATTGGTCTCCAATCAATTCAGGACGATCCGTTACACAAAATTGACAGGCTTCTCATTTCCTCCCCTCCTTTGAGTAATTAACATGCAAGTCAATTTGAATATGAAATGAAGTTCACTGGGCTAAAAATCTCTCTCCTTGTTCCCGAAGAAAATTAACAAAAAAAGCCAAGTCGCCATTTATCTGGCAACCCGGCTATCTCGTGAGACCCGTGGCTTTCCGTCCCTGCCTCTCAGCAAGTTTGGCTTTATATGATTGTGTCGCACAAACCTAACTTATTCGCTAAGTTGTAAGCAAAATATCAGCCATTCTTAGTCGGAATCGCAGATTACAAGTTATTACATTGTGTTGTTGGAGAATTGCGCCTTATTAAACTATGAACTTTTCAAGATAATCTGGTTATATGCCCAAGTGGGGACGGGAATTTTCCCAATTTTGCGGTCGCTGACTGACTGAACGGCGAGGTCTTTTTACACTCAATATAGACTTGGATTTGTTAGAGATAGCGGGTCAAATACAAAACGTTAGGCCATCACAGCTCAATGAGCCGGAAACCTTCTTTTCGGGAAGCCGCGCTGTTTGATTCCAAGCTGAACCAGAGAGCAAGTGTATGAAACCAGCGATTCACTAACTTGAGAGAGATCTTTTACGCAGGGCATTCACCCTAATCCTTTCTGATTTGATACGTCCTGGTCTCGCCGGTGTCCATGTCCCGGATCCTGACCGTTGTCGGCGGATCATGGAGGTATGGGTAGTTCTCCGGTTCTCCTCGCAATATGTAGCACAGGTAGGAATCCTCAAATCCAGGCGAATGGCAGCAGCCAGCTACGCCAAGCAGGATGGCAAAGGACACGATATGTTTCATCCCGACACCTCCATGTCCTTGAATATTCTCGGCTTCTTGAAGTCCTTGTGATAGATATTCATGCTGAGTAGGAACTCCCGCTCCGATTCCGTGATCAGCGGTCCGAACTGGGCAATGATCAGCCCGTTGTCCTCGCGGTTGATCATCCCCCGCTGGACTGATTTCCAGGCAATCACCCTGGCCCGCATGACGTCCAGCAGGATGTCGACCCGTCTGTAGCGTCCAGAAAAGAATGTCACTGATTCTGTCATGAAATAGGTTGACATGTTCTTCCTTCCCCAATCGGCAATGTCCGAAGAAACAGGAGGAAGAAAATGTTTTTCTGGAACAGGAACAAGAAACAGTTCACAGACCATCCTGCCCTACGAGTGAGCCCACGGCCCAGCAGTTCAGGGCGCAGGTTTTCAGTCGAGATAAAGCTCCTTGCGGCCCAGGCAAGAGATGCCGGCCTCGGCCCCAAGGAAGTGGCCGACCTGGTTGGCGCCAGTCCGTATACGGTGAGCAAGTGGCATAAGCTGTACCGGGAAGGCGGACCGGAAGCCCTGGTCGCGCAGTCATCTTCTCCAGGGACGCAGAAGATCCGGCGCGAGCTGGAGCGCCGGATCGAACAATACCGGCGGGAAAATCCTGCCGCCGGTGTGCGCCGTATCCGTGACAGCCTGCGCAGAGAGGAAGGTCTTTCCGTCAGCGCCGAGACGGTCCGTCGGGTTGTTAACGATGCCGGCCTGGGCAATGTCCGCCGGCATCAAAGCCACGCAGTCCCGAGCCGAGACGGTTTGAACGGCAAGTGCCGAAAGCGCTGTGGCAGATCGATATTTTTACCTTTGAGCTCAAACGGCTGTACCGGGTCTACCTGGTCGGCATCATCGATGACCACTCGCGCTACATAGTCAGCCATGGCCTGTTCCGCCAGCAGACGGCCGATGCGGTTCTGGAGGTTGTCAAGGGCGCCATCGGTCAATGGGGCGCTCCCCGGGAGATCCTTTCGGACAACGGCCGGCAGTTCGTCGCCTGGCGGGGCAAGACAAAGTTCCAGAAAGTGCTTCGCCGTCAGGGGGTGCAGCACGTCCGCAGCGCCCCGCATCATCCGATGACGCTTGGCAAGATCGAGCGGTTCTGGCGTACCATATGGGAAGAGTTCCTCTCGGATGCCGTTTTCGCTTCCTTTGCCGATGCCAGTCAACGCCTGAGTCACTGGATCGCCTACTATAACCATCAGCGTCCCCACCAGGGCATCGACGGAGCCTGTCCGGCCGACCGGTTTTACGGGTTGGCCGGCGACGTTGAGGAAGCGATCAATCAGGGCTGCCGGGAGAATGCGCTGCGCCTCGCCCTGGGACAGGAGACTCGACATCCCCTGTTCCTTCTTGGTAAACTGGGAGAGACGGATGTCCGGGTAACCCGCAAAGGTGACGACATTGAGGTCAAGGTGGGCGATGCGATTCACGAACTGATCCGGATGGGGATACCGTATGAGTTTGATGCCGAGGGCCAGGGGAGAAGAAGGGAGCTGAGCGATGAAATGGCAGGACATGACGGGCGAGGAGCGGTATCGGGTGGTGGAGATGGCGCGGAAGGGGGAGCAGCCGCTGGCGGAGATCTGCCGGACTTTCGAGGTGAGCCGCCAGACCCTGCACAAGGCGATGGCACAGGTTTCCCAGGCGGCAGTGCAGGTGTTGGCACCGCAGAGGCCGGGCCGCAAAGGCAGGAGCCGGGAGGAGCTCCGGATTGGGGAGTTGATGCAGAAGACAACTGGTCTGGAGAAGGAGGTGACCCATTGGAAGACGAGGTATGAGGTGGCGCAGGCCTTTATTGATCTGAGCCGGGAAGCGGAACAGAAGGAGATGCGGGATCGCAGGAAGAAAAAAAAACTGCGACGGCCTGCGCAGGAAGTTTCTCGAACGCGGCCTGCAGGCGCAGTGGCCGGTCTGGATGATGGCCGAGACCCTGGGGATACGGAAACACAGCCTGGTCAAATGGATGAACAGACATAAAGCCGTGCCTTCCAGGTTCCATCGCCGGGGACGCCCGGAGGTGATCCCGTCTTCTGTCCGGTGGCAACTGCGTTCATGCTACCTGTCCCACTACGGGCAGTGGGGTCCGTCCGTGCTTCGGTACTGGGCTCTGCGCAAAGACCTGGGTTGCTTTAGTGCGGGTGCCATCGCCCGGGTGATCAGCGATCTGAAACCACCACCGGCCCCGGATCGGCCCAAGCCGAGAAAATACGACATCGCTGCCCCGATGGTGATGTGGTCCGAGGATGGAGCGGCCTTCCGGGAGGGGGGACGAAAACGCGAACTGCTGGTAGTTCAGGATGAATGCGCGCGTTTCAAGGTGAACTGGCTCCTGGCGGATTCTTCGGCCAGCGCTGCCGAGGTGGAAGCATATCTCAGGGAAGCCTTTGAGCGATATGGTGCGCCCCTGGTCCTCAAGCATGACGGCGGCTCGATCTTTCATGAGCCGGCGATCACCCGTCTGCTTGATACATATCAGGTGGTGGAGCTGACAAGTCCGAGAGCCTATCCGCCGTTCAACGGCAAAAAAGAACGATCCATGCGGGATATCAAAAGCTACGAGCGGGCCATTCAGAGAAACTCTTGTGGTTTCTCCCTGTCTGACAGGATCGCGATGAGCATGCATGATCTCAATGAAGAACGTCCCCGACCGGTACTCGGCGGCAGAACCGCCAGGGAGGTGTTCGAGCAAAATCGCATGCCCCTCCCCAATCGAAGAAGGTTCAATATGGAAATCGAGACCCTGCAGGCAGAACTGGTTGCAAAAGCAGGGTCAAGAAAGGAGGTGGAAAGCGCTCGACGAAAAGCGGTGATAACTGTACTATCGCGTTACAACTTGATTAACTGGAAGGGAAATGTGTCAACCAATTCCAACTGCAAATCGATGACAAATTAATTGGGCGCTACAAATATATGACATGTACCTAACCTGGTAAATCTCTTAATAAATTGATGAAAGGAGAAAAAATGCATCCTGAGCCAGCTGTTTATATGGAATGCCCATTATGTAATAAAATACTTATGTATAGCGATTGGTCGCCAACTCCTTTCGATTCTGCCTGGGGTTTCAATTGGAGCGATGGTAAGCGTGACGGAAATTTCAATCACATAAGATCTGCACTAGGTAAGTGCCCGCAATGCAAAGAACTGTTTCGGTTAAGAGATGCTAGAGAAGTTAGCAAACCCGATGATTTCCCTCGTGCGGAAAATATTGAGATGGTACGAGAAATGATAAAAACTCTTTATATAAAAAAACCAAGCATTGAAGATTATCAAACCTCTCTTGCTGGCATAGGAGCGTGGAGATTCGGAGAACATGATTTAAGGTTCAATCTCTGGTGGGCATTGAATGACTTTGTCCGTTATGAAGATAAAAAACCTGAATTGTTTCTAATGCATGAAAAAGTTTTTAAAAATAACCTGGAATCTCTTCTTAATTTACTAAAAAAAGATTATTTCCTAAGGACTGAAGATTTATTCATTGAAGCTGAGATTGCACGTGAACTTGGTGATTTTGATGCATGCCTATTACGCCTGGATGTTATTCCAAAAAAATATAAAAAATATTTTATGGAAGAAGAAGAGGCAGCTTGTAATAAAATTAGACAATTTTGCCAACAGGGAATACGGTTAGTTCAACCATTGTCGTCAAGTTTATAGCTGATTACCACTAAAGTTCAGCTTCAATTTTTTGAGGGGTTTATCACTCTATGAGCACCCGGGCATGCGATAATCTTCCCGAACAACTTGACACGTCCAGAATCAGGGAAGAAAGTGCGAATCTCATCATTTTGGATGTAGGAGATTGATGCGCCAGTATCAAAAAACATTCGGTAGTCGCGGCCGCGGATTTGCCCGGTTAGGACCGGAAAGCCCATGAACTCGCCTAGGGACATGGATGTGCCGTTGTGCTCCAATTCCGATGTGGAAATAACAACCTTTCCGTTCGGCATGTCGAGTATTAAGTCGAATTGTCCAAGCACGCCAGCGCCCAGAAGGCCGATGCAATAGACACCCACAAAACCCGAAAGAGTGTCCGCGGTAAGACCGAGGTAACTACTTCCCACTCGAAATGTTTCATTTTCCAAGGTTACCGTTAAAACCAAAGCTGGTTGGAGCACCGGTGTCAAATAGCCACAGCGCCTGGGCGACCTTCAGGAATAAATGTCCGTCACGAAAAAGGAGAGGTATCGTTGTCATGATTGTCCCCGGTGGGTCGAATAAAGACCAGGGAGAATGTCAACTAGCGTACATTCTGGCCATTTCCAGACATTCCCGTCGCACCTGCCGGGCCAGTTCCTCTGGCTCCAGCACCTGCGCCGCGCTGCCCCAAGAGAGGATCCAGCGTTTCAGCTCCAGCAGGTGATTGACGGTCAGGGTCAGGATCAGGGACCGGTCTGTCTGCTCCTCGATCTGCTGGCTTGGGTGCCAGTTCCGCTCGCGGATGAAGCGGGCGGCCGACCTGTCGAACCGGATGCGGACCGGAATTTCGTCGTCGGTCCAGTGAACGCCGAAGTGGCTGCCGGTATGCTTGTGAAAATTAAAATCGGCCGGAATGCGGAAGCGCTCCGGCAGCTTTTGGGCTTTTGTTATCCTCGCCAAGCTGAAGGTTCTGACCTCGTTGCGCAGGTGGCAGTGCCCTACCACGTACCAGTCGCCGTCAAAGCGCACCCCGTGGTACGGATCGATGCGCCGGATGACGGGTTCCTTGCTCTGCCGCGACTGGTATTCCATCTCCAGGCTGTGCAGACTGCGGAGGCAGGAAAAGACCGTCTGCCACACTACCGGGTCCAGCCTGGCCGTTGATGCGCTCAGAAAGCTGAAGCGGCAGAAGTCGTGGTGCGATTCGGCCAGGATCTTGTCCGGCAGGGAATCCTCAATTTTTTTGAACACCGTGCGCAAATTGTCGTAGATCGGCGTCCCCTCGTACTGGGACAGGACCTTCTCGGCCAGGTAGATGGCGAACAGGTCGCTTTCCCTGATGGCCAGGGCGGGCAGGTTGAAGTTTTTTTCAGTATAGTAGTATCCCCGTTTTTCGCAGGAATAGGCTACGGGGGCGTCCAGCTGGTAGCGCATGTAGTCCAGGTCCCGGTGGATGGTTTTCCTGCTGACTTCCCATTCCTCGGCCAGCGTCCTGCAATTCGGATACCTGCCCTCGCCGATCTTCCGGTCGATAAAGAGCAGCCTGCTGTGCTGCGGCTTGTACTTGGGCATCACGTGCTCCGGCATTATGTTGGTCGTTATATGTCCTACCACTGAGAATATGATACTATGACGAAAAAGGCAAAAAAACGGTGGCGGAGGTTGCCTTCAGTAATGTATTTCAAGCAAGAAGCCGTTCACGATGCAATTTTTGCTCAAGGTGAAATATGGGCGAAGAGTTCATGGAAGAACTTGACGGTTCGGAACCCCAAAATCAGGCAGCCGATACCGACAAGCCCTACCCGGGAATACTCGACGACGACCCCGCTCTCGACATTATCCTCCTCAACGAGATGGAAAAAGAACACCGTCGCCCCTCCAGGCAGAACAGCGGCTGCGCAGGGGTTCTTCTTTTATTCCTGGTGCCGGCAGCCTTGCTCATCTATCTTGTCCGTCATTTCCTGATCTGACGCGGATCAGTTCAGGCACGTGATGATCTCGCCGTATCCAGGCTTTTTTCGCTTTCCTTCTGCCACAAATATTCGAACAGTCATTGCCCAATAGTTTTTACCGGCCTGAAATTACAGCCCTTCCTTTCTGTTGGCCTTTTTCTGCCATAGGTCGCTATTTGTCCGCCCTCCTGGATTATCATGTATAGGGGAAATTATTTTTACGTTACCGTCCGCAGATGCCTGCTGTTTGAAATATCAAATAGTATTAGATAATTGCATGTTGGTCGCCATTTGTCCAACCCGATGGAGTAAGCTGATTTTCCTCAGGCGCATTCCGGTAATAAAGAATGAGCGCGCGGTTCCTGAGGCGAAAGACAAACATCAGAGCCGGAAAATATTTTGTGGGCAAAGGAGAGGGCAAAGACATCTGACTGTATCTTCGTCACAAACCAATACACCCGCAGCTGCGGTATAAAGCTTATTGCGATCGATCCATGTGGAGAGGAGCGGTAATTACCCCTTTCCGGGATATGGTCACAACATCATGCAGGGAAGCATGAAAAGGAGAGAACATGAACACACAGGTTGCCGAATATCTTTCCCAGGCGGAACTCGACAGGGCGCAGAATTTCAAGAACCTGGTTCTGGTGCCGGTCGTGTCGGAGTACAGGGACGGCGGTAATTATCTTCTTCTGGATGATGCCCTGGAGCAGGGGGCAGTGAAGGTGACGGAGGTAGATCGGCAGGGGTCGGTGCCGGACCTCAAGGTTGCCAATATGTGCGGGAAAATGGTGCTGATCATTGGCGGCGAGGAGCTGGTGGGCGCCAAGCAGAACCGGATTGTCAACACCACCATTCTTCTTGCTCCCGAATCGGAAACAACCATCCCGGTCAGCTGTGTCGAGCAGGGCCGGTGGGCGCATACCAGTGATCATTTTTACACGGAGAAGCGGATGAGCCCGTCCTTCATGCGGAAAAACAAGGCCGAGCACGTGATGGCAAGCGTCAAAATGAATGCTGGATTCCGATCCGACCAGGGCAGCATCTGGGAAGAGATCCGGGAACGCCAGGCGCGGAGGGACGCTGAATCCTCCACCGGGAGGATGTCCGAACTGTACACCAAGGACCGGCCTTTGTTGGACGAATATCTGCAGCAATTCCGCCCGGTGGACAACCAGGTCGGCGCCCTGTTCCTGATCAACGGTAGGATCGCCGGTTTTGACGGCTTCGGGGGTCCCGAGATCCTGGCTCGGGTGTTCCCCAAGCTGGTTGAAAGCTATGCCATCGATGCCGTGGACATGTACCGGGGAGAAGGCACTGTGCAGACCGGCAACGCCCTGGCGGCTCTTTTCCTGCGCGGCTGCCTAGAGGCGGACAGCGATGAGCAGCCTTCCGTCGCCCTAGGCACCGACTGTCGGTTGTCCTCGGATGACCGGATCGACGCGGCCCTCGTCTTCCAGGACCGGGTGCTGCACCTGAGCCTTTTTGCCAGGGAAGCAGGGGAGGAGAGGTTCAGCAATGGTGGATCACGATTCGCGAGGATGTCCCACAGGAGACGTTACCGCTTTGAATAAAGCGGCAGGTGAGCAAGAAGTTCACAATAAGGGAGGAATTTATGAAAAAAACAATTTTGTGTCTGGTTGTCCTGGCGCTCATGCCCCCAGTTCTGTGTTCAGGAGAGGATCTCGGGAATTTCAGTGCAAATCCCTATGACCCCAGATCCACCAGCAATCCCTACGGAGCGGGGAGCCGGTACAACTCCAACAGCATCAACAATCCCTATGGAACCTACGGCAGCCCGTACAGCAACAAGTCGGCCACGAACCCTTACGCGACGGACGCGCCGAAGTTGTATGACAGCCAAGGGAACTATAAGGGAAAGCTGAGCGCCAACCCGTATGACCCCGAATCGGTATCCAATCCGTACGGCAGGTATGGAAGCCGCTATTCATCGGACAGCATCAACAATCCCTACGGCGCTGGCAGTCCCTACAAGTCCGACAGTCCCCATAACCCTTTTGGCACGGGCTTGAGAATAGAGGGCTCCGAATAGGTCCTTGTCCGGCTGTCCACGACAAGGATGGAGATGGTCGAGTCTAGGCGGGGCGACATGCCCCATGGTTCTCACGTCAAAGACACGGACGGCTTAAAGACCTGGTAAGGAGCAAGGGACGTATGAATGGAGAGCAGAAACCCGAGGAGTTCATGGTGCGATCACAATGCGAGACATGTTCCGCCTGGACGGTGGGAGAGTTGACCTACGAACAACTGTGCCGGAAATGGCATGTGCTGGTCGGGGGCGCAATCACGGCAGGGTATGCCAGGCGCTACCGGCGGGAAGGGGAGCGTCTCAGGCTCCCCTGGGAGGAGATCATCCTGCCGTTCAAGTACTGTGCCAAGGGGATGCTGACGCGCTTCTACATCGTCAAGGGACCGACCGGCACCAGGCCGAGGAAGAACGTCCGCAACTGCCCGGAGTTTTCCGCCGTTGGGACAAATATCTTCGAGTTCCCGGTGCCGAGCCCCTTGTGGACGGTCTGCCAGCAGCAGCCGCACGCCAGGAAAAAGGTCAAGGGCCAGCTTTTTCTCCCCGGCCTCTGCGAGAACTACACCTATTTCCGCATCCCAGCCCACGGCTGGATCGAGCCGGAAATCATCGACGGTGGCACCTGTGACATCTGCGGCCGCGAGTTCTCCCGCGGCCTGGAAATCAGGGAGATCACCCGCTTCTGCTGCAACAGACATTACCTTCAATGGTGGCGGAGGGAGCATCCAGAAGAATACCGCAGGTTCAACCGGCATGATCCAGAGGACAAGGGAAACCCTTCCTGAATTCTTTTTTCCCGTAAGGGTAAAAAAAAAGATTTCAGGAAGGAGGTATGTCATGACGCGAAGGTATCAGAAGCATCTGCATTCGACCTTGCTGGGCCAGGAAAAGGGAACGCCGGCTGGCCAGGGACGGCTACCGCTGCCGAACCTGCGGCATCAGCGGCGAGGAGGCCAAACTCCACGTTCACCACTCCAATTATGAGTGGTTCGGCCGCGAGAGGATGCGGGACCTGATCACCCTGTGCGATGCCTGTCATCGGGCCATTACCGCGGTCATCAGGAGCAGGAGAAAGAACAGGGCGACAGACCGGGAGGAAAGCATGACCGAGGGAGGATGCGAATGAATTCGATAATGCCGGCAGAGGATATGGAGGTATTTGACGGGACCGGTTATGACAACATTGATGATGACGATCCGGGCCGGTCCTGTTTTCTGGAGATGATCAACCATGAGTTGCTCACTCCAGAGGAGGAGACACAGTACAGCCGCACGATCAGAGAAAATTTCCAGGCCATCGTCAACCTGGTCCTGCGCGACGTTTCAGGCGCCAGCGAGGTAGCAGAGGCAAAAGCCCGGATTCATCGATGGCAGATACGAAACCCGGAGATCCGGCCCCGGCAGAGCTCTCTCAGGGCGATGGTGACTGCCGTCTGCAACGCCTCGCTTCTTCATCCTGAAAACGAGGCGGTCCAGGCCCTGCATCGGACGGTGCACGTTCACCTTCAAAGCCTTGACGCCGCCCGGGACATCATGGTTCAGGCAAATCTGCGGCTGGTGGTAAGGATTGCGGCAACCTTCAGGAACAAGGGACTTCCCTTCGATGACCTGGTGCAGGAAGGCATCATCGGGCTCCTTCGGGCAGTGATGCGTTTCGACCATCGGATGGGGAGCCGTCTCTCCAGCTATGCTTCCTGGTGGATCCGTCAGGCCATCGGCATCGCGCTGGCGCAGAAGACCAGGATCATCCATGTCCCGTACAACGTGGTCCTGCTTGCCAGGCGCTGCAGCCTGGCAATGGACGAGTTGCGCAGGCAGCTTGGGAGGGAGCCGACCGCGGAGGAGGTGGCTCTGCACAGCAGGTTGAGCATGGATGAAATCAAGAGGGTTGCCGAAATCCCGGCGGAGCCGCTTTCCCTGGACATACCGGTGAGCGACGACGGGGAATGGAACCTGAGGGCACCTCCTCCAGGACAGCGGGAAAACAGTGTTTGAACGGCTGGCGGAGGCGGAAACACGCGAGCAGTTGCATGTATGCATGCAGGGCCTGGACCCCAGGGATCGGTATGTCGTCGCCGCCCGTTTCGGCCTTGAAGGCAGGCCCGACCAAACTCTGGAGGAAATCGGCGCATCGATGAAGCTTTCCCGGGAACGGGTCCGGCAGCTTGAAAAGCGTGCCTTGCAGTGGTTGAAAGCTTCCGACGCGATTTCCATGATTGAGAGAGAAAACTGCTGACAAGGGGAGACAGAATATGCTTTGGATGAAAATTGCAGCTATTTATTTGGCACTGGGAACAGTGGTTATTGCCTTAAGCCCCTACAAAAAACACCATCTGTCTGGTGATGTTGATTTGTCAAGTGCTCCTGCCTGGAAAGCAGCCCTGTTCTTATCGATTTCGTTCACATTGGCCGTCTTGGCGTGGCCGTTAATGACGAAAATGATCTATACGAAGCCGCAAACCGTCCTGGATATTGTTGAAGAACTGGGCATGAAATATTTCCAACAGAACAACAAGCTGCATGCCGAGGCTATAAGACGAATTTCCAGGGAAGTTATGGGAAGGTTCAAAAAAGCGGCTGAAGAGCGAGGCGAAACGATCTCCGGGGAATCGCTGCTTGCTATTTCCTTAAAATTTATGCGCATCTATGCAATGTTTGGTGAGGAAATGTACCGGGGTCATCTGGACTACGAGCTTGAAAAGTACAAAAATGAAGGGCTGCGGGATGACTACTGGTAAAGATGAAAAATAATTAGGTAAAAATTTGAGGAATTGCTATGATGTAATTACGTCAATTAACTCTTTATATTTAATCATTTTTTATGAGTTTTCTCTGTTGGTTTTGTTGATACGGCACTTATCTGTTCTTCCGGGTCCCGCATCTGAAGAAATATGAATGAATTTATGACCGATGCACCTGAAAAATACCAGATGTCCTTTTCCACCGGGGGACTTTTTTTTACGGAATCTCTCAGGATACTTGAATTGTATCAATCCGAAAAAGACTGGGCTTTGGCTCGTGAAAGAGCAGTGGCTGACAACCTCATTCAATCCCGTACGCAAAGCAGCACTGTGCGCAGGGTACGAGAAATCTGTCATCGGCTTGAACGCCTGACAACAAAGCAGCTTCATCTCCTGGCCACCGGTGGGACGCAGGAACAACGCTATCTGTTATGGGTAGGTATATGTAAGCATTACCTGTTCATAAAGGAGTTTGCAGTCAATGTTCTGCGAGAAAAGTTTCTTCGAATGGATCTTTTGCTCACTACCCAGGATTATGATATTTTTTTTGAGGAGAAGGCGGAGTGGTATGTCGAACTTGAGAAGCTCACCGCCTCAACCCGCGGCAAGTTGCGACAGGTCATGTTCAAGATGATGCGCGAGGCTGAGATACTTTCCAGGGAAAATTTGATCATACCCGCCTTGTTGACCAGGGATCTGGTAAATGTCCTTGCCGAGGACAGCCCGGCCTGGTTGACGGTGCTGCCCGTTTCAGAGGCGGAAATCAAACAATGGTGTTGCTGAATGATACGAGATCCTGAAAGAATGACGATCCAGGAGCGGTTTGATCATCTTGTCAAATTGATCAGCAGTGAACGGTTCCTCGAGAAGCAGGGGCTCGGTAACGAAGTTCCCTTCTTCATTTGCCCCTATCCGCCCCAGACGGCTGTCGAAATGGATCGGATGCGGCAGCAGCTTCAAAACAGGCTGCAGGGGGATGGGATAAAAATTCTGGAAATCAACCTGTACGACCTTGCCATCGATATATTACGACAACGCGGCGTCTGGGAGCAGATTCTGGAAATGGAGACAGAGATGCCCAAGGAAGAGCTTCTTGAGCTTCTGCAGAACGTCCTCGATTCGGAGGCGCATCTTGTCCCGGCTATAGCGGAAAAAATGAAGGAAGCCTCCTATGATGTGATGTTCATTGCCGGGGTAGGGGAGGTTTTCCCGTATATCCGTTCCCATAATGTGCTGAACAACCTCCAACGGACGGCAAAAGAGCAGCCGACGGTCATGTTTTTCCCGGGGGCATATACCCATTCGCTGGAGGAGGGGGCATCACTCGATCTTTTCGGTCTCCTGCATGACGACAAGTATTATCGGGCATTCAATATATTTCACTGCGAGATCTAGATTTTTCATAGAGGGAGCGGGGGCCGCCTCCAGGGGGGATAAGATGCTGTTAAAAGAGATTTTTGAAAAACCGGTTGAAAGGCACATTGAAGGAGTCATCAAGGCCGATGATGAGGCCAGCCTGCGTTCTGAAGTTGAGGAATACGTCCTGACCAACGAGGTGGAGAAGCGGCTTGAGAGCTTTCTGGATGCTTACAGAAATTACGAGGGAGCCAACGGTGTTTGGATTTCCGGGTTCTTCGGGTCCGGCAAATCGCATCTGCTGAAGATGTTGGCGCTGCTGCTCGAAAACCGTTCCATTGACGGCGTTCCCGTCCTCGATCTTTTCCTGCCCAAATGCAAGGACAATGAAATCCTCCGGGGGGACTTGAAGAACGCGGCCGCCATACCTTCCAAATCCATCCTTTTCAACATCGACCAGAAAGCGGATGTGATCAGCAAGACCCAGATCGACGCCCTCCTTGCCGTATTTGTCAAAGTATTTGACGAGATGTGCGGCTACTACGGCAAGCAGGGATATATTGCCAAGTTTGAGCGCGACCTGGACAGCAGGAACCTGTATGCGCCTTTCAAGGAGGCATACAGGGAAATTGCCGGCAAGGAGTGGACCTTTGGCCGCGAGCAGGCCATACTGGAGGCAAAAAATATCGCAAAAGCCTACTGCAAAGTTACCGGGGAAGCAGAGTCGGTCGCTCAGAACATCCTCACCAATTACCGCAACGATTACAAGGTTTCCATTGAAGACTTTGCCGAGCAGGTCAATGCCTATATAGAGAGACAAGGGAGCAATTTCCGGCTGAATTTTTTTGTAGACGAGGTGGGACAGTATATTGCCGACAATATCAAGCTGATGACCAACCTGCAGACCATTGCCGAAAGTCTTGCCACCAAAAGCCGGGGTCGGGCGTGGATCATCGTCACGGCGCAAGAGGAGATGAAGACGCTTGTCGGTGGCATGAGCCGGCAGCAGAGCAACGACTTCTCCAAAATTCAGGCGCGGTTTGCCAACAAAATGAAGCTGACCAGCGCCAATGTCGACGAGGTCATCCAGAAACGGCTGCTCCTCAAGACGGAAAAAGGCGTTTCTCTGCTCTCCGACATTTACCATGAGCAGATCAACAACTTTAATACTCTTTTCGGCTTCAGCGACGGCTCTCAGACCTATAAGAGCTTCAAGGACCGGGATCACTTCATCCACGCCTATCCATTTATCCCCTATCAGTTCACCCTGTTCCAGACGGCGATTCAGAGTCTTTCCCAGCATGACGCCTTCGAGGGCAAGCACAGCTCGGTCGGGGAGCGTTCAATGCTCGGCGTTTTCCAGCAGGTTGCCATCAAGATTGCCGATTGCGAAATCCGGGAGTTGGCAACCTTTGACCTCATGTTCGAAGGAATCCGCTCCACACTGAAATCACAGATCCAAAGCGCTGTCCAGGTCGCGGAAAAGAACCTGGGCAACGAGTTTGCCATTCGGGTGCTCAAGGCCCTTTTTCTGGTCAAATATGTCAGGGGTTTCAAGGCGACGGTACGGAACATCAGCATCCTCATGCTGGACAATTTCGACCGCGACATCCGGGCGCTGCAAAACCAGGTTGAAGAGGCGCTGAACCTTCTGGAGCAGCAGATCTATATCCAGCGCAACGGTGAAATCTATGAGTTCCTCACCAATGAGGAAAAGGATGTTGAAGGCGAGATCAAGAATACCGAGGTGGAAAATCTTGATGTCTCTGACGAACTGGCCAAGCTGGTTTTTGACCACATCATCAAGTCCAAAAAGATCCGCTACGACGAAACCGGCCACGACTACCCCTTCACCAGAAAGCTGGATGACCGTCTCCATGGCAAGGAATACGAACTCGCCATCCATGTTATCAGTCCCTTCAATGAAAACGTGGGCAACGAGGCCATCCTCAGCATGCAGTCCATGGCCCGGCCGGAACTTTTAGTCATCATGGCCCCTGACGACCGTTTTGTCCGCGATCTTATCCTCTATAAGAAAACCGACAAGTATGTCCGGCAGAACATCACCCAGACCCAGCAGGAAACGATCAAGCGCATCCTGACCGACAAGAGTTTTCAAAATCGTGAGCGGTATAAGGACCTGCAGGACAAGGCAAGCGAGCTCCTCGGCAAGGCAAAGCTCTTCGTCCTCGCAAAAGAGGTCGAATCCGGCTCCTCGGACCCCATTACCAGGGTTACTGAGGGCTTTTACGACCTGCTCCGCCGTTCCTGCCCGAACCTGAATATGCTTAGGGCCGTCAAATACACCGAAGACGATATTGCATCCTGCCTCAAGCCGGCAGGGGCGACGCTCTTTGGCGATGATCCGAACATGATGAGCGAAGCGGAGCAGGAGATGCTCTCCTTCATCAAGGGCAACAGCCGCAACGGGGTGCGCACCACCCTGAAAACCTTGTTCGAGCGGTTCGAGCGCAAGCCCTACTGCTGGTACTTTGCCGCGATTCTCTGTGTTCTGGCCAAACTGCTGGCCCGGGAGAAGGTCGAGGCCCGCTCGGACTCCAACATCCTCGAGGGCGGCGATCTGGAGCGGGCGCTCAAGAACACCCAGGGCCAGAGCAACATCATCCTGGATCCGCAGATCGATTTTACTGCCTCCCAGGTGCGGCATCTCAAGGAATTCCATGAGGAGTTTTTCGACGGCCCGGCCAGGGCCAACGAAGCCAAGCCGCTGGCCAAGGAGACCGGCGCGGCTTTCCAGGCCAAGCTCCAGCAGCTCGAAGAGCGGTTCTCCCAGGTTGCCCGCTACCCCTTCCTCACTGTCCTCTCCGATCCCATCAAGCAGCTCAGGGAGCTGGTGGGCAAGGAATACAGTTTTTATCTCACCGCCCTGGCAAAGGTTTCGGACAGCCTGCTCGAAATGAAGGAAGATGTGCTGGACCCGCTCCTGCGTTTCATGTCCGGCCCGCAAAAGGATATATACGATCAGGCCAGGTCCTGGCTTGAAGAACAGTCGCCGAATTTTTCGTATATCAAGGGGGGCGAGTTGGAGCAGCTCCAGGCCATCATTGCCGACCCGCTGTGCTTCAAGGGCAACAGGATGCAGCAGGCCAGGAGCCTGATGGACGCATTGAAGGCCAAGGTGGAAGTACAGGTGGTCGAGGAAAGAGAAAAGGCTCTAACTGCCGTGCAAGAGCTTGCGGACAGCCTTGCCGACATGGAGGAGTATCCCGGATTGGCATCCGAAGAGCGGCAGCGCTTGCAGGAGCCGTTCAAAAGGATCGAACAGGAACTGAAGCAGGCCCGATTGATCGCGGTTATCCGCGACAGAAAGCAGGGTTTTGAGGAGAATGAATATTTACAGCTGCTGGCCGAAGTCAACCGCCTGGCTCACCCCCCTGAAGAAAAGGCAGGTGATGAGAATAAGCCCAAAAAGCCTGATTCACCAACAGGCGGTTCCGGTGAGACCCGGGAAAAGGACCCGGAATACATTCACGGCAAGAATGTGCAGGTAAAATTTGCCAAGCCGATGCTGGTCGATGAGAACGATGTGGATCAGTATGTAACAGCGGTGAAGGAAGCGCTGCTGGCGGAAATCCGCAATGGGAAGAGGATCAAGGTCTGATTGCCTATGAATCTGCAGGAACAGGAAATCCTGGCGCTGCTTCAACGGGGCGAAGACCTGACCCTCGAGTTCAAGAGCGATGCCAAAAGCCTGCCCGACCGTGAACTGGTCGCCGCCATAGTTGCGCTTGCCAACACCGAAGGCGGGGACCTGTTGCTCGGTGTGGAGGACGACGGCACCATCACCGGGTTGCACCCGAATCATCAAAACCTCTCCGGGCTCCCGGCCCTTATCGCAAACAGGACCAACCCGGCCATCCCTGTAAGAGTAGAGCGGTGCGAGTTGCAGGGCAAGCCCGTGGCCCGGATCAGCGTTCCCAAATCCCGACAGCTTGTTTCCACCTCCGACGGCCTTCTGCTGCGGCGTCGCCTTAAGCTGGACGGCACACCGGAATCGGTGCCGTTTTACCCGCACGAGTTCATCCAGCGTCAGTCATCCATGGGCCTCCTTGATCCTTCGGCCGTGGTGCTTGAAGAAATCGACGCAAGCCGGCTTGATCCGCTGCAGCGGCTGCGCATCCGCAATGCCATTAAAAAATACGGCGGTGAACAGTCTCTGCTGTCGTTGGCGGAGGAGGAACTGGACGGGGCTCTGGGCCTGGTTGTCAACCATCAGGGGCAACGTTTTCCCACCATAACCGGACTCCTGCTCCTGGGGACCGAATCCCTGCTGAGGCATCATCTGCCTGCGTACGAGGTTGCGTTCCAGGTGCTGCGAGGCACTGATGTCCGCGTTAATGAATTCTACCGTAAACCGCTTCTGGAAACCTTCGAAGAGGTCGAGTTGCAATTCAAGCCGTGGTTAGTGGAAGAGGAAATTCAGGTTGGCCTGTTCCGCGTCCCAGTCCCCAACTATGACCGCCGGGCCTTTCGTGAGGCCTTCGTCAACGCCCTGGTCCACAGGGATTTCAGCCGTCTTGGCGCGGTGCATGTCAAACTGGACGATGAAGGCCTGAGCATCAGCAGTCCCGGCGGATTCATTGAAGGGGTCAGCCTGGATAACTTGTTGGTGGCACCACCCCGTTCGCGCAACCCCCTACTGGCCGACGTCATCAAGCGCATCGGTCTGGCGGAGCGCACCGGTCGCGGCATCGACCGCATCTACGAAGGCATGCTGCGCTACGGTCGGCCGGCGCCGGATTATTCATTGTCCAGCGCCTTCACGGTTTCCGTACATATGGCCAATACCGCCGCTGACCTTGATTTTTTGAGAATGGTGGTGGAACAGCAGGACAAGCTGGGCAACATGCCCATTGATTCTCTTATCATTCTCTCCCGGCTGCGCGAGGAACGGCGTCTGACGACGGCAGATTTGGCGCCCTCAGTCCAGAAGCCGGAGACAAATGTCCGTGCCACGCTCGAAAAATTGGTGGAATCGGGTTTTCTGGAACCGCATGGCACGGGCCGTGGCCGGACTTATACCCTCAGCGTCAAACTGTATAAACATAGCGGCAAAAAAGCCGAATATGTCCGTCAGTCCGGATTTGACAAAATCCAGCAGGAACAGATGGTGCTGAAGTACATCGATACCCACGGGTCCATCAAACGAGCAGATGTTATGGACCTATGCCTGATTAGCAAAGATCAGGCATATAAGCTTTTAAATCGCTTAAAGCAACAAGGGGAAATTGTCCAGAAGGGGGAACGGAAAGGGGCTATATATGAACGGAAGCGTTAATCTTATGCGCCCAGCGCAAATATATGCGCCGCATTATACGGAGGCGCATATTTTATGCAAATAATGGATTATGAAAAACTGGCGGCACAAAGATCTGAATTAGCAGCATCTCCTGAATTTTGGCAGTTTGATCTTTTGACCCCGGAAAAACTTTGCCAGTTCTCAAGGGATAGGGCTGTCCCTGTTTTAAATGCCGACACTATCAAGGATCTTTGGTGTGTTGGGCTATTGAGGTCTGACCTTATCAGGTCTAGGGAGAGGCTTGAGATACCATCGGTTGAGTTCATTTTAGAGGAAAATGGTTTCTATGCCTACTGCGACAAAAGAACCGTTGAGCATCGTGCTCATGGCTACGGAGGATTCTTTGGTAACAAACCGGCCGAATTTGACTCCGTGGAACTGCTATTTCATCCATTTCGTTTGTATGTTCTGTACCATGTTGACCGGGTGTTCCGCTTACATTCTACTTCGACCCAATACCTTCTAAACCCGGAAGGCATAGCAACGGTGTCAAAGCATAACATTGACCTTTTGAATCGATGGACCGCAGGCAAAGAGTTTGCTGAGCGTTTCGAACATTGGAACAGAGTGGCTGAGAATGCAATCGTTTTGGAGCCAACAGCATATACAGCTGTTTTTCATGTGATGCGGTGGAGTTATCCTGATACGCAGGATACCCTCGCGGCTAAACTTCAAGAACGTCGCGAAAAAATCAGGTCATTGTTCTCCGATTTCTCGGAGCAAGACATTAACAGCATCAGATCAGAACTTTGCCAACAGGCAGAATTACTTGATCAAAACAAACTTATACATGTGTTGATCCGTCTGATGTCGCAGCATGAAAGGCTCAAACTGAGAAGTGCTCTTGGCGGGAGTATGCTATTTCTCTGCATGGCGGAAATTATCCGCAGGGCTGCGGAAGATGCTTTAGGGCAAAATTTTCCTGAAGAGGATGAAATTGGGTTTGGCCAATGGATGGCAGGGGCAAGAAAATCGATATATGGAACTGAAAGAATTTTCGATTCGACCCGTGAAACCTGCCGAGATTTCTTAACAAGCATGGGATTGGATTATGGAGTCAAGGTTCGTTGCTATGTCGAAGGTGAAACTGAATTAGGAGCAATGGTATCGGCAGTTGGCGAAGCTGGAGGCACAGAGTTCATTAATCTCCGCGGACAAGTAGTGGAGAAACGAGGAAAAGGTCTGAGTTTTGCGGCATCCTTAAAAAATGACAAAAAATCTCACATCTTCAGCGTGGTGGTGATGGATCAAGATAGGGACGATTTTATACGAGCATTAAAAAAGGCCGCAGCGGAAGAGTCCTTTTTCGGTAGGTTTTTTATATCATCCCCTGATTTTGAATTTGCCAACTTCACGGTTGATGAGATGATAGATGTCCTGCTGGAGCTTGAAGCGCGCGACAATATCCAAATCCCAGCAAAAGATGAAATTGCTCCGCTTGTAGCACAGACACAATCTGGAAAACAGTTTTTTGAATCCCTGAAAAAAAATGAGCTGTTGCAAAGGGTCGGAAAAAGCGAAACCTGGGGAGAAGCTTTAATGAAATATGCTTTACAACATCCGGAGTTTCCCCAAGGGCATAAAAAAGCCGGTGAAATACGCCCGGCTATTGAAGTTGCACGTTTGCTCATAAACGCGCGGGATGCCGGATATGTTCGCTCAATCGAGACATACAAAGTGGACCCCGCCACCGGTGAACTCTTAAAAAGAGATTGAATCAAAATAATTCATGGAAACCGCAAAACTGAAAAAATTCGCCCAGTTCGCCCGGCGCAGCCTGATTGAACAGGTCTCCGCCAAGCTGAAACTGGTGCTGACAGAGAACAGCGCCGCCCGGCGCGAACATGCCGAGGCTGTTAAGAAGCTCGAAGAAGCGATAAAGGAACACGGCAAGGAACAGGTCATCGAACGGGTGGGCTACATTTGGTTCAACCGCTTCTGCGCCCTGCGTTTCATGGATGTGAACCGCTACACCCGCATCGGGGTGGTTTCGCCAGCCGAAGGACAGTTCCAGCCCGAGATTCTGGCAGAAGCCAAGATGGGGCACATCGATGAAGAGATGGTGCACGACAAGGTTCGGCAGCAAATCTTCGCCCTGCTCGACGGTAAAGCGCCCAGCCGTGACCCGCAGGGCGAGGCGTACCACCTGCTGGTGGTGGCCGCCTGCAACTTCTGGAATAAGGCGATGCCGTTCCTGTTCCAGCGCATCGACGACTACACCGAACTGCTCATGCCAGACGACCTGCTCTCGAGCAACTCCATCCTCGCTTATACCCGCGAGGCGATGACGCCGGATGCCTGCGAAGATGTCGAGGTGATCGGCTGGCTCTACCAGTTCTACATCTCCGAGAAAAAGGACGAGGTGTTCGATGGACTGAAAAAGAACAAGAAGATCACGCCCGAGAATATCCCCGCCGCCACCCAGCTCTTCACCCCGCACTGGATCGTGCGCTACCTGGTGGAAAACTCCCTCGGCCGCCTGTGGCTGCTCAATCGCCCCGGCTCGAAACTGGCCCTGCAGATGGACTATTACATCAAGCCCGAACAGGCCGAGACGGATTTTCTGCGCATCGGCAAACCGGAAGAGATAAAGGTCTGCGACCCGGCTTGCGGCTCCGGCCACATGCTGACCTACGCCTTCGACCTGCTCTACGCCATATATGAGGAGGAAGGCTACGAACCTGCTGAGATCCCGGAGAAGATTCTTACCCACAACCTCTTTGGCATCGAGATCGACGAGCGCGCCGGGGAAGTGGCCGCCTTTGCCCTGACCATGAAGGCCGTCCAGTATGATAAGCGCTTCTTTCGTCGGGCAACCGCTCGTGGTGAGCTTGTCGAACCAAACATCTGCGTGCTGGAGAATGTGCGCTTCGACGAGGGTGAGCTGAAGAACTACATGGATTTTGTCGGGCGCGACCTTTTCACCGCACAGCTAGCATCCACCCTGCGCCAGTTCGAAGAGGCCGATAACTTCGGCTCCTTGATCCGTCCGGATGTCACCGATGTGGACGGCATTCTCAAAATCCTGGAGTCAAAGAATGTCTCCGGGCATCTGTTCCTGAGTCTGACCCACCAGAAGGTGCTGCAAGCCCTGTGGCAGGCCGATTACCTGAGCCCGAAATACCATGTGGTGATTGCCAATCCGCCGTATATGGGTGGGGGCGGAATAAATGAGCGACTCAAAGCTTGGGCGAAGGACAATTATCCTAAAAGCAAGTCTGATCTTTTTGCCATGTTCATAGAGCGCAACCTTGACCTTGCTCAGAAGCATGGAGCGGTTGCGATGATAACAATGCAGAGCTGGATGTTCTTGTCATCCTTCGAAGCACTGCGTGCGCGGCTTCTGGGACAGTACACACTGCTATCAATGGCTCACCTTGGTGCGAAGGCTTTTGACAGTATCGGCGGTGAAGTGGTTTCAACTACCGCCTTTATTTTGGGCAACTTTAACCGCCCAGGATATCGGGGAGGTTATTTGCGCTTAATTGATGACAACTCTGAAAGCGAGAAAGCAATGGCCATTCGCAAGGCTATCCAAAACCTAAACTGTGGCTGGTTCTATCGCGCCTCCGCCGATGACTTCAAAAAGATTCCCGGAAGCCCAATTGCGTATTGGATTAGCGAAAACATGATTACCCCATTTAAAAATTCTTCTTTAGGGGATTTCAGTAAACCATTAATTGGCATGAGAACAGGGGATAATGAAAGATTCCTCCGTATATGGCATGAGGTTTCGACAGCTGACATGTCTCTTTCAAGTGGATACGAGCCGAAATGGTTTCCTTATGCCAAGGGGGGAGGATTTAGAAGATGGTATGGTAATCGAGAATATTTAGTTAATTGGTATAACAATGGGCATGAAATCAAAGACAATACGTTAAAAATTTATCCTCAACTTGACTGGGACAATCTCGGATGGAAAATTTCAAACGAAAGTTATTATTTTAAAGAAGCAGTCAGCTGGACATGCGTATGCACTTCTTTATTCTCCGCACGATATATTCCCAAAGGTACTATATTCGATACAGGAGGGTCTTTCATTCCTTTTAAAGCAGATTTGTCCAACTACTCAATAATCGCATATTTAAATACTAAGATTGCTCAGGATTATCTATTTCTTATCAACCCGACCATAAATTATGGGAGTGGTACCGTTGCAAAATTACCTTGGAAACAGTTTGACTATCCTGAAAACTTAGTAATCCGGTTAATAGAGATTACAAGATTTGACTGGGACTCCTATGAAACCTCTTGGGACTTCACCAGCCTACTATTGCTTAATCTCGATTACCGCCAGCCAAACCTGAAGGCCACCTACCAGAAGCTCCGCGCCCACTGGCGAGAAATGACGCTGGAGATGCAGCGGCTTGAAGAAGAAAATAACCGCATCTTCATCGACGCCTACGGCCTGCATGACGAGCTAAAGCCCGAGGTGTCGCTTAATGAAATCACCCTGACCTGCAACCCGCACTACCGCTATGGCGGGGACAAGAGCGAGGACGAGCTGGAAGCGCTACTGTTGGTCGATACCATGCGCGAGCTGGTCTCCTATGCGGTGGGCTGCATGTTCGGCCGCTATGCGCTGGACAAGCCGGGACTGATCCTGGCCAACCAGGGCGAGACGCTTGCGGATTTCATCCGCAAAGTGTGTAGTGGGCAGTGTGAAGTGGATAGTGAAGGAGATTGCAATGACGACCGTTCGAAATTACAGGGAGTTGATCGTCTGGCAGAAGGCGATGGATTTAGTGGAACTTGTTTATCAGGCGACCAAGCAGTTTCCGAAGGAAGAACTTTACGGGCTGACCAGTCAGATCAGGCGGTCGGCGGTTTCCATCCCATCCAACATAGCGGAAGGTCAGGCCAGAAAATCGACGGCGGAATTTCTGAATTTCTTGTCGATTGCGAACGGTTCAAGAGCAGAGATGGAAACCCAAATCCTGCTTGCCCAGCGCTTGAACTATGCAGCGAACGATACAGCGCAGAAGATTTTGGCGCTTTCAGAAGAAGTGAACCGTTTGCTGAACGGACTGATGAACAGCCTGAGATAACTACCCACTGCCCACTATCCACTATCCACTTTCTCCCAGATGCCGACAACGTCATCCCCATGCTCGATGGCGACTGGTTCACCGACGACATCGCCGAGCGCTTCCGCAAGTTCCTGCGCGTGGCCTTTGGCGAGGAGCACTACGAGGAAAACCTCCGGTTCGTCGAGCAGGCGCTGAACATTAAGGGCAAGCGCAATTACAGCATTCGCGACTACTTCCTCGGCGAGTTCTACCCCGACCATATGAAGCGCTACAAGAAGCGCCCCATCTACTGGCTGTTCTCCAGCCCCAAGGGCAGCTTCAACGCGCTGATCTACATGCACCGCTACCGCCCGGATACGGTCAGCGTGGTGCTCAA
>Ga0265293_10003993_pt1 | contig 26597 bp, 19 predicted proteins | sample Munlanlewell138R_FD_192505 | JGI IMG/M metagenome (GOLD analysis project Ga0265293, IMG submission 192505) | Leachate microbial communities from a municipal landfill in Southern Ontario, Canada - Leachate well 138R | ecosystem: Engineered > Solid waste > Landfill > Unclassified | place: Canada...
TCGTGGTCAATAAAAAGCTCAACGGCCAAAAGTCCTACCATGTCCCAGGCAGTGATGAGTTTGTTGGCAAGCTGGCTGCATTGGGTAGTGATTTCCGCGCTAATGTCTGCCGGACAAATCAGTTTTTCTACCAGGTTAGCTTTGGCGTTAAACTCCATTTCTACTGCTGGAAAGCAACTTACTTCGCCCTGGATATTGCGGGCAGCAATCACTGAGATTTCTTTTTGTATAGAAACTTTTTCTTCAATAACAGAAGGAGCGTCCAGCAATTTATAGGTTTCTGAAGCCTGATTCACTACCACAACACCGCGTCCGTCATATCCGCCTTTGCGAATTTTTTGGACAAAAGGAAAGCTGATTTTGTTGGTTTCAATGGCTTTCAAAATAGCTTGCTTGTTGCCATAAAGTTTGAAAGCTGCTGTAGGGATACTGTGCTGGCTAAAAAACTGTTTTTGGAGACCTTTGTCCTGAATGGTTTCTAACACGTCTGGGTTAGGTAAGATGATTTTTCCTTCCGCTTTTAGTTTTTTAAGTGCCTCAACATTAATGCTTTCAATCTCGTAGGTGATGATATCAACTTGTTGACCAAAATTGTAAACATCATCGAAGTTGGCGTGGCTCCCCTGTATGAATTTGGTGCATTGGTCGGCAGCAGGACAAGCCGGATCGGCATCCATAACATAGGTTTTGATATCCCAGTTGCTGGCTGCCAACACAATCATCTTAGCCAGCTGGCCACCAGCTGTTATGCCAAGTTTTAGACTGGTAATATGTGATAGGTTAAGTTTTTGCATCCTTATAATATAATGGTGTAAACTTTTGCAAAACTAAAGTTTTCGGCGGTTTGATGAAAAAGAAAATATGGAGGTGATGAATTTTGGAGTGGATGAAGCTCCTGGGTGGATGAAGCTCCAGCTTCATCCTTTTAACGTGATGAAGCTGGAGCTTCATCAACCCAGAATGCAGCTTCACCCAACTCAGGATTGAGCTTCATCAACCCAGGCGCAAGCTGTAAAACGATAAGCCACGCTGCCTTTTGGTAGTTTTGCTTTTTTAGGATTATCTAAAATATATTTTACTGTGGCGTTAAAGTGCTTTGAATCACGGATAAACCTGTCCCAGTAATCGGGCATCCAAAATGTAAAAACGTCTTTTGGGAAGCTAAAACTGTAGGTCTCATTATTCTTCAATGCCCATCTGCCAGTAAATGATTTCCACGATTGTAAAATTCTTGAAATATTGCTGTTGGCTTTTATCAAAACATGTACGTGATTAGGCATGATGCTCCACGCCAGTAAGTTGTATTTGTCGCCATCGTGATGTTTTAGAGCATTGTACATTGTTTGGGTCATTTTGGGGTGTTTCAGTGCACAACAGCCATAACCTCGATCTAAATATTTCTGGTATCTTTTGCGTTTTGCAATATCTTTTTCGCTGGCGGTTAAGGCTTTAATATCAAGTTCTATTTTTTTCAGGACGTCCTGAGGCAGGCTGTCTGCTAAACGGAAAGTGATAAACTGAATTAGGTTTTCTTTGTTTCTACGTGGGAGGTGTCCAATATGCCATTCTTCGGGCAGGCCGAAGCTATTTGTGAAATATGCGGCGTAATTTGGGGTATTGGGGTTGGAGTTTTCATCACCCTGGTTGTTTTGCATAGCTAAAAGGTGTAATTAGACTTTTGCAAAACTAAAATTTTTGGCGGTTAGATGAAAAAGAAAATGTGGTGGTGATGAATTTTGGAGTGGATGAAACTCCTGGGTGGATGAAGCTCCAGCTTCATCCTTTTAACGTGATGAAGCTGGAGCTTTAGCCAACCCAGATCGGTCTGTCTTACGTGATGTTTAACTTTTCATCTTCCGATGCAGGAGGACATGAAAACGTTGAAATGAAAAATAAATAGTGAAAAGAGAAAAGTGAGGCCTTTTCTAAACAATTTCTTTGCAAAGGCCTCTTTTTAAGTATAATCATTTTAAATAGTAGTTTTACGCATTAGGCTTTGAAAAATAAACTGTACTTTTAAAAATCAATTATTTGTCTGAAACTGCCTAGCTTAAAAGACTTAATTGAAAGGGTAAAAATTTAACAACCAATACATTACGATGGTAGTCAATTGCTCGTTTTGTGATTATTTTTATTAAGGCATGAAAACCAATTTGATTAGATTTATAGCAGTGTTTTTGTTTTGCTTACAGCTTCAGGCGCAGACTGTCGATGAAATAAAACTGAATAGCCAAAAATATTTATGGGGAGAAGGAAAAGGTGTTAGTCTGCAACAGGCAGATAAAGAAGCACTTGCTATGCTAATTAGTCAGATAAGCGTTCAGGTGGAGAGTTCTACTCAGTTAACTGCGAATGAACGCATAGAAGACGACAAGCATGATTATTCACAAACTTTTAAATCAGCGATTGAAACGTACAGCAAGGCAACTGTTCGCAATACGGAACGCATCGTATTGGCTAATGAGCCAGATGCCTGGGTTTTTAGGTATATCGAAAGAAAGGAAATCAGTAAAATCTTTCGTGAACGCAAACAAAAGGTTGATGATTTTATAGATTTAGCGCTTGAAGCCGAAAAGAAAAATAGGGTTGCAACTGCTTTACGCTATTATTATTGGGCTTATGTGCTGTTGCAAAGTCACCCTGAGGCCAATAGCCTGCAGCATACCAACGATGAAGGCGTGCTGCAAAACCTTGCAAGCTGGCTGCCTTTTCGTATTAATGAGCTGTTTTCAAATATAAGCATTAGGGTTGATGACATTGTGCAAAAAGACAAATATAGTCAGATTAATTTGCAGGTATATTATAAGACCAAACGTGCTGCAAATTACGACTTTTCTTATTGGACAGGGCGCGATTGGAGCCGCATTATGAGCTGCAAAGATGGCGTTGGATTTGCGGAAATTCCGGGTAGTGAATTGCCCGAAGCGATAAGGATTAAAACGGAATATGAGTTTCAGCACGAATCGCTTATCGATAATGAATTGCATGAAGTAATGAACAAGGTAGCGCCAATTCCTTTCAGGGGTGCCTACCTGAATATCCCCTTGGCAAAGCCAACAAATGAAAATCTTTCGACATTAACAGCTATTTTGCCAGCAACAAAAGCTGCAGATGCTTTGAGTGCTATTTCAGTGATAGATGGCGATGAAAGCTTAAATGCTACCTGCCTGAAACTGGAACAAGCGATCAGCCAAAATAACTATTCAGACGCACAAAGTTTATTTACGGAAACTGGTTATCAAATATACCAATCGCTCGTTGCTTATGGCCAGGCGAAAATGGCAGGAAAAGCGCAATGGCAGTATATCAGTCATGGCAATGGCGTGATTTGCCGTGGTTTGCCACTCAGTTTTTATTTCCCGAACAACAATAAAACCTTCGTTGAAAACCTGGTTTTTAATGTGAATCAGTCAGGAAAGATCGACAACATTAGTTTTGCCTTAAGTGATCAGGCACTCTATGATATTATTGGTAATACTGCCTGGAGTCAGCAAGTGAGACTGGAGCTGGTGAATTTCTTAGAAAATTATAAAACTGCTTACGCGCTTAAACGGCTGGATTATATTGAGCGGATTTTTGATGACGATGCGCTAATTATCATTGGTCGTCTGCTAGAAGCTGATTTGGGTGTAGAAAACAACTACCGTAATAGTCCGGTTGTGCGCTACAATCAATACTCAAAACAACAATACATTCAAAATTTGCGTCATGTTTTCAACAGCAATGAGTTTATCAACATCCGGTTTGAGGATAATGTCATTCGCAAATCGGGCAAAGGTGGCGAGATATATGGCATACAGATTAAACAGAACTATTTCTCGGCCAATTATGGTGATAGCGGTTACCTTTTTTTATTGTTAGACCTCAATGATACCGCGAAACCGCTTATTCATGTGCGGACATGGCAGCCGCAAAAAAATGACGATGGCAGCATTTATGGACTTAAAGATTTTTAAATAAACCAATATGAAATTTTTTATTCTAAGCTTAACAAGCCTTTTGCTTTTTTCAGCTTTACAAGCTCAAAATATTAGCGTAGCAGATTTTAAAGCACTGCCTAATGATATGGATGCCCGCATCAATGCGCCAAAAGACGATCAGAATGGAAAAAAATGCGCCATCATCAAGGTAATAACCTCAGAAACAGGATTTAACTTTGATATTGGTATGCTGGGCGTGGTTGATGTGGTGAGAAAAACAGGAGAATATTGGGTGTATGTGCCGCATGGTGCTCAAAGAATGACAATTAGCCATGATCAGTTGGGTGTTTTGCGCGACTATATATTTCGGGTTTCTATTGAAGAAGCCGCTGTTTATAGTATGCAATTGACCACAGGCCGTGTTGAAACGCGGGTACTCGATCCGGAAATAGCTACCCAGTGGATGGTGTTTAGTTCGGAACCTTCAGGAGCGGATGTGTTTGTTGATGATAATTTTAAAGGACAAACACCCTTGAGTATTGAGGAGCAGTTGGGTAAACACAATTACCGTATCGTCATGACCCTTTATCATCCCTATGCCGGTCAGGCTGAGCTGAAAACCAAGGATGGCAGGGAAGAAATAAATGCTATGCTGAAACCTATGTTTGGTAGTGTTAATGTAACTTCCGTCCCGGAAAGCGGTGCTGAAATATTTTTAGATGACCAAAACACCGGCAAACGCACACCGGCATTGCTGGAAAAAGTGCCAAGTGGTGAGCATCAGATTAGTCTGAGGCGCGAATGGTATTCGCCCAAGAATATAAGGTTTACGATGGAAGATGGGCAGACTATTGATAAAGAGATAAGCATGGATGCAGCCTTCGCGGAAGTTACTTTAACAGCTGATAAGGGTAGCATTGTTTTTGTAAATAACGAAAGCAAAAACGCTGAAACTTGGAATGGGCGGCTAATGACTGGTTGGTTTACATTTGAAGCAAAAAAGGATAAGCACCGCACGGCAAGCAAAAGAGTGGAATTGAAAGCCGGAGAAAAGATTAACCTTGAATTAAAACCTGAGCCTATTACAGGCGATTTAAAAATCAGCTCAGTGCCTTTTGATGCCGATGTAATGTTAAATGGCGAAAAGAAAGGCAATACGCCAATTACCTTGCGTGATTTATTGATTGGAACATACCTGCTTGAATTAAGTAAGCCATTGCATGGCACTTATAAACAAGAGGTGGAAATTAAAGAAAATGAAACTACAACGATTAATCAAACGCTATTGAGCGGGATGGATGTCCGGATTGAAAGCATTCCTTCAGGAGCTTCACTCAGCCTCAACGGTAAAAATGAAGGACAAACTCCTGCCAGGCTTTCACTTTCGTTTGGATCGAACGCCATTGTGCTAAACAAGGCTGGTTATGTTCCTTTTATGGAAAAGTTTGATGTAACTGAGGGCAAGCAAACCTATAATTTTACCATGAAAGCAGATGAGCTTGCCTTGGCCGAGAGCAAATACAACAAAGCCCGAAACGCCAAATATTGGTGGCTGGGCGCAACTGCTGTTTCTGCTGGAACTGGCGCCTATTTTTATCTGGCCGCTGACAACAATTATAAGAAATATCAAGATGCTACCGATAATGCCACCGACCTGCACAATACCATTAAAACACAGGATAATATCTGGCCAATAGCTTTTGGGGTTGCCGGAGCATGCGCTGTGATGACTACCATACAAATCATTAAGCAAGGAAAAGCAAAAAAGCAAATTCGCCTGAGCGCCATACCTGTTGATGGCGGTGTTATTTTTGGTTTGCAGGCAAAGTTTTAAATATAATACAGTAGTGTTATGAAATCTAAGAAATTATACAAACAGCTCCTACTTTTATTCCTATTGATTGGTTTGTTTACGACCTGTCAGAAACGAGAATACAATAATCTGTGGGATGAGAATTTTAATCATGATCCAGAGACATGGGCGCCATCAAATTTAGTATTATCTGTAAATGATACCAGTTCGATAACGCTTAAATGGGAGCAAAGTATAGTTGTAGAGGGGTTTAAGCTTGAGCGCAAAGCAGCAGACGAAACCTGGCAGACTATTGCAGCATTTATTGATGGTAAACAGCGACAGTATGTTGATGAAGCTTTTGAATTACCGGCCATGTATACCTACCGTATATATGCCTTTGCAGGTAAGAATACTTCTTCTTTTACTGAAGTAGGGCTTGGCCAAATATCAGTTACCACCACTGAAATTTCAAATGTTACCGCCACTAATGCTATCAGCGGAGGCAACATCACACCCGATGGTGGCCATATTGTTGTAGCCAGAGGTGTGGTTTGGAGTACTAGTCAAAATCCAACCATTTCTAATAACCAGGGCATAACCAATGATGGAACAGGAATAGGAAGTTTTACAAGCACTATCACGAATTTAGAAGTAGGAACAATATACTATGTGCGTGCTTATGCAATAAATAATACGGCAATCCAATATGGGGAACAAATTTCGTTTAGCACGACAGGAACAGCTGTAGTTGCAGTAACCAATCCCATTACCGGTAAAATATGGATGGATCGTAATCTGGGAGCTATTCAATCAGCTCAAAGTAGTGCTGATGATCAGGCCTATGGCGATTTATACCAGTGGGGTCGTCTAACAGATGGGCATGAAAAACGAAACTCTGGCACCACCTCAAGCCTCAGCAGTAGCGACACACCTGGGCATGGTAACTTTATTGCCATTGATGGCTCCCCCTACGACTGGCGGAACCCGCAAAACGACAATTTATGGCAGGGCGTCAATGGCACCAACAACCCCTGCCCGGCAGGTTACCGCTTGCCAACCGAAGCTGAATGGGAGGATGAACGCCAAAGCTGGAGCAGCAACAGCGAGGCTGGTACTTTTACTTCGGCGCTTAAATTGCCGGTTGCCGGCCGCAGCAGCAGCAATGGTTCGCTCGGCAGTGTTGGCCTATACGGCTACTATTGGTCAGCTACCGTGGACGGCACGTACGCACGGTTCCTGGGCTTCGGCTACAGCTATGCCAGCATGAGCAGCTACGGCCGAGCGTACGGCCTCTCCGTGCGTTGCCTCAAGGATTAAGTGGTTGATAAACAGTAAATAATGATGAAATAACACATTGAAAAACATCAAATTAAATATATCACTAGCATTTTTAATTCTACTTGTTGGATTACTTACAACCTGTCAGAAGCGAGAATTCAGCAATCCTTGGGATGAGTTGGCTCAGCTGAAACCTGAGGCCTGGGCGCCTGAGCAATTGCAAGTTCAGAGCCAGCATATTGCGCTTAATACGTTGAGCTGGGAGTTTGATGATAAAAACATTCAGGGTTTTCGTATCGACAGAAGGGTAGGAGAGGAAGACTGGCAAGAAGCCTATGCCAGTATGCCAAAAGACAGCCGTGTATGGCTTGATAGCTTGGTAGTGCCGGATACTACTATTAATTATCAGTACCGTTTATATGCTTATGCCGGCAACAACAAATCAGCACAAATAGAAAGTTCCTATAGACCTGTTTTTGAAGCGCCTACTAATTTACAACTTGAAAAACTGAACGACATCAGTTTTGAGCTTCATTGGCAAAATACTACGCAATGGCCGGAGATACCGCAATTAGCTCAGGGGTTTAAGATTGATCGCAAAACAGCCGAAGGTGAATGGGAGCTTGCTGTTGCTACTTTGCCAAGCAATCAAACGGGTTGGGTTGATACCAATGTGTTCGTAGGCCGTGAAGCAATTGAATTAAATTATAGGGTGTATGCTTATTATGGTGATTTAAAGTCAGCGCCTTTGCAAGCGTCAAAAGAAACAAGCCTGACCACACCTTCGGAATTGATTGTTGCAAAAAACAGCCTAACATCGGTTACGCTCAGCTGGCAAAATAATAATCAGGGTGCTCAAGGTTTTATCCTGGAGCGCAGCTATGATGCGCAAAGCTGGCAGCAGTTGCAGAAAAACACTTTGACCAGTTATACGGATGAAGATTTTGAGCTTAACCGACAGGTGTATTATCGGTTAGCAGCTTATTATGGTGATTATCTTTCGGATTATGATAGCAGTAGTTTTGAGGCGCAGCTGCCTGTAGTTGAAAGCTTTATATTCAGGCATCCACAGGGCAGCAGCCCTATTAGTGATAATCTACACTGTGTTTTGGTAGTTTTGCAATGACGCCAAAATGAATTTCGGATTGGTGTGGAAAATCAAAGCTGAGTATAAATTGGAATAACCAGGGAATATGTGTTTTTTGATGGTTAGGATTGACAGGGGGCTTTTATGCTGCGGAAAATAGCATGATGAAACTATAGTAGTTATTCAATACTAAACTAAGTTGGTTTTATAATGAGTGGGATAATTGAGATAATTCTCTAAGTTTGTGGGAAGGATAAAAATACTAACCTATGATCCTGTTTGCTGAGCTACGCAACCACAAGCGAAGCAATGGGTTGGTTCAAAATAATGATCACAAATGAACGTATTCGTAGCGTAAAAACCCGGGGATGGCAGCCATTAAGTGGCAGATTATGGCAACCCAATTATTGAGAATACATCATTCGTGAAGAACAATCGTATTAACGCATATCGGATTACATATTTGACAATCCAGCAAAATGGCACGCGGATAAATTTTATAAAAGATGAAATCGTGTAGCAGGCATAGGCTCATCATGGTCTGATAGTTTGGGAAAGATAAACCTGTAACGAACAATAATTAACCATTAACCTCCATATTCACCACAAAAACCGTCAAGCCATCTTTTCCATTGCTGAGCGTGATATCACCACCCATCTGAAGGATTATCTGTCTGCTGAGGCTGAGGCCAATGCCGGAACCGTTTTCTTTGGTGGTGAAAAAAGGTACAAAAATCTGCTCCTTTATTTCGGGTGGTATTTGCGGGCCATTATTGGCAATTTCTAGCCTTACCGCATTTCCAAATCGAGTAAGCTTTAAACTGATAAATGGGTCGATGATATTTTCGGTACTTAAAGCCTCGGAAGCATTTTTCAAGAGATTTAAAATTACCTGCGACAAAAGCTGTTCGTCCGAAGAAATAATCACATTTTCAGGTATGGACTTGTGGATTGTTATCTCAGAAAATCCATCGTAAGCGCTGGCGGCAATCAGCATGTGCTCAATAAGTGCCGAAAGATTGACCGGCTCAAAATGTGGTTCGGGAAGCTTGGTAAATTTCCGGTAGTTCTCCACAAAATTCATCAGCCCAATGCCGCGCTCTTCTATCACGCTCAGCCCTTTTACGGTGTTGGTTATCATTTTGGCATCCACCTTTTCGGGCTTTATTATTTGGTTATTGACTTTATAATAGCCCGAAATAACCTGCGAAAGCGATGTAATTGGCGCGATATTGTTCATGATTTCATGTGCCAGCGTACGCGCCAGCTTTATCCAGGCATCAATTTCCCGGTTGTCGAGTTCTTTGGTGATATCGCTCACCGCCAGCAGCTTAATGGTTTCGTGTGAGGTATTAATTTCCGACAGTTTAAAAAGTAATTTCTGGCCGTACTTGTTTTCAAATATCGCCGATTGCAATTTGCCGTCTGAGTGTTCCATAATAAAGTCTGGCAGGGCCTCATCAATAGTTTTTAGCAGGTTAATATGATGAAAAGCATTGAGTTGCGTTAGTTTTGTAGCAGCCGGATTGATGTTGATAACCCGACCTTTTTCATTTACTGAAAAAAGTCCAGTAGCCGATTGGTCAATCACAGAACGGAAATACTGCTCCTGGGTATTGATGTCGATTTTCGTCTTTTTGAAAAGCTCGTTCAGGCGTTCGATGCCTTTATAAATTTCGTCAATGGCTTTGTTGCCTGACTTTCCAGGGATTTTCAGCGTAGTATCGTCATTCTCTATGCCCAGCAAAAAGGAAGCAATCCAATAATTTATTTTATTGAAATAGTTGATGATATTTATCACGGCTCCAATCAATACTAAAACCACGAGAATACTAAAAGTTACAGACTGCATTTCGATATATAAATAGGTAGCAGCTGCGGCCAGCAGAATGATGAAAATTATCCGCGATAAAATGCCGCGATAAAAATGTTTGTAGGGCATGGTTTTTTATTTTTCGAGCGATTTCAATTTTTTGTAAAGCGTTGGTCGCGAGATGCCCAGCGTTTTTGCCACAGCACTCATATTGCCATTTTCCTTTTCTAGGGCAAGGCGAATCATCTCTTTTTCCATTTCTTCGATAGTTTTGTGGGGAAGCTGCGATGCGGTTGATTTTCCGGGCGTATGCAGCGCGAAACTTTCTTCGTGAAGCACAGTACTGTCTGCCAGAATCACCGCTTTTTCGATGCTATGTTGCAGCTCCCTCACATTTCCGGGCCACTGGTGTTTAAGCAGTTTTTGGGCCGCTTTGCGGGATAGTTTTATGCCAGCTTTATTGTATTTTGTGGCATATTTTTCCAGGTAATATTCAGCGAGCAACAACACATCCTCTCCGCGCTCCCGAAGCGGCGGCAGTTCGATGGTGATGGTATTGATGCGGTAAAGCAAATCCTCCCGAAAAAGTCCTTCGGAAATCATCGCCCGCAAATCTTTATTGGTGGCTGTTATCAGGCGGATGTCAACAGGGATAGGCTTGTTGCTGCCTAACTTTATAATGCTTCTGTTTTGCAATACGCTTAGCAATTTGGCCTGAAGTGATAAGGGCAGGTTTCCGATTTCATCCAAAAATAAGCTGCCTTTGTGCGCCGCTTCAAATTTCCCGGTGCGCTCTTCTTTCGCATCGGTGAAGGCGCCTTTGGTGTGTCCAAAAAGCTCGCTTTCAAACAATGTTTCGCTTATGGCACCCATATCAACGCTCAGCATAATCTCGTTTTTACGCAAGGAATGTTGGTGTATTTCACGGGCAATCAGCTCTTTGCCGGTGCCATTTTCGCCGGTGATAAAAATATTGGCATCGGTGGCAGCCACTTTTTTAACGATAGCCAATACCTTTTTTATCGGCTCCGACTGCCCTATAAATTCCTGGAAAGGAGGAGCAAGCACTTGTTTTAATGTCTGGCTTGTTTTCGCCAATGCGGTATTGTCCAGCTGGCTTTTGCGTAATTTCATGGCAGCATGCAAAGTACTGATTAACTTTCGGTTATCCCAGGGTTTCAGGATAAAATCAAAAGCGCCTTCTTTTACCGCTTTCACAGCCAGTTCCACATCGCCGAAAGCGGTAATCATCACGACTACAATCGTCGGGTCGTGTTTTTGAATCTGGTGCAGCCAAAAAATCCCTTCATTACCGGTATTGATGCCGGCCTTGAAATTCATATCCAGCAGCACCACATCAATCCGATGCTTTTGCAGCGTGGCCAGCAACACATTGGGATTGCTAAGCGTAAAAACCTGATCAAATTCAGTTTGTATCAGCATCTCTAAAGCGGTAAGCACGCTTTTGTTATCGTCGAGAATTAGAATGTTACCTTTCATAGTCAGCTAAATTTACTTTGAAAGAAAAGGCCAAATACGGCGTTATTCTTGTTTTTGAAACAGTTACTTCAACTTTGTTCAGCACATCGCATTTACTATTGTATATTCCTTGGTTTTAAAAACTGCGAAAGCCTTGTCTTTGACCTTTTCTTATCAAAGCTTGAAAAATAGTAATTTTCTTTCCGCCACTAAATTAGTTGTTTTGTAAATGAATGGCACAAGTGGTGTAAGAAAACTTTACACATCTTGCTGAAAAAGTTTTTTGTTTTGGACGTAAATATCACCGATTCAATATCTTATGCATAGCGGCATTAATATTGAATGAATAGTGTCAAATCGCAAAAATTTCAAGCAGATGGACATTCCAATAGAAAAGAAAAAGGGTTTAAAAAAGAAACACTATCTGATTGCCGGACTGGTGTTATTGCTTGCGTTTCTGGTGTATCAGGCCTTTTTTGCAAGCCATTTATCCAGCTTAAATGTGGAGGCCGATAAGCTACAGATTGAAGCCGTTTCGGAAGGCACTTTTCATAATTATATCACCGTTACCGGAAACGTGGAGCCGATTGCTACCATTTTTCTGGATGCACGCGAAGGTGGACGGGTGGAGGAAAAGGTGCTTGAAGAGGGTACGATGGTAAAGCAGGGCGATGTGATTTTGCGACTGAGCAATCCTGATTTAACGCTCAGTATTTTGAATAGCGAATCGCAACTGGCTGAAAAAAGTAATTTTTTGCGCAATACGATGGTGGTGATGGAACAGGAGAAATTGCAGATAAAACGCGAACTACTGAACCTTGAATTTGACATCAAACGCAAGAAAAGGGTCTATCACCAAAAGCTGGGTTTGTTTGAGGATGAGTTGGTTTCGCGGGAAGAATTTTTAATAGCCGAGGAAGATTTTCAGTTTGCGCAACGCAGTTTTGAACTGTATCAGGAACGCCAGCGACAGGATTCCATTTACCGCAAAATTCAGGTGGAACAGATGGAGGATAACCTGCGCAATATGGAGATGAACCTGAAACTCATCCGCCAAAGCCAGGACAACCTGAATGTATCAGCTCCGGTTGATGGTCAGCTAACTACGTTGGAAGTTGAGCTTGGACAATCGGTGCCAAAAGGCGGCCGGATTGGACAAATCCATGTGTTGTCGTCTTACAAAGTGGTCGCTCGCATCGATGAACATTATATTGATCAGGTGCGTACCGGACTTTCGGCCATGCTCGACCGGCAGGGGCAGGAGTTTCGCCTGAAAATCAGGAAAATATTGCCCGAAGTGCGTGAGGGGCGTTTTGCTGTTGAGATGGTTTTCACGGGCGAAACTCCTGACAATATGCGTACCGGCCAGACTTACTACACACGCCTGCAATTAGGCAGTCCCGAAGAAGCAGTTTTGTTGCCGCGCGGAAACTTTTTTCAGCAAACAGGTGGCCAATGGGTGTTTGTGCTTTCGCCTGATGGCAAATATGCTGAAAAACGACGGATAAAAATCGGTCGTCAAAATCCAAAATACTACGAACTGATCGAGGGTTTGATTCCCGGCGAAAAAGTGATCGTGTCGGGATATGAGATTTTTGGCAATAGTGAGCGGATTGTATTGAAGTAAAGCTAATTATAGCTAATGTGTGGTTGCATTTAGTGAGCATTAAAAAGAATAATTAAAATTAAAATTTGATAATCTAATAGTGAAATATAAAAAAACTAAAAATGATAAAAACGGAAAATTTAAGCAAGGTTTTTAGAACTGATGAAGTGGAAACGCTGGCATTGCGTAAGGTGAGTATCCACGTAAAAAAAGGTGAATTCGTGGCTGTGATGGGTCCATCGGGCTGCGGAAAATCAACGCTGCTCAATATTGTCGGGCTATTGGATAATCCCACCGAAGGCAATTATTCCTTTGCCGGAACGGATGTAACACATCTAAAAGAGAAAGACCGCACCCAGTTTCGAAAAGGCAATATTGGATTTGTCTTTCAGAGTTTTAACCTGATTGACGAGCTGAGTGTTTTCGACAATGTGGAGCTTCCGCTGATGTATCTAAAAATGAAAGCTTCTGAGCGCAAACAAAAAGTGAATGAAGTACTACAACGCATGAAAATTGGTCACCGTGCCAAGCATTTCCCACAGCAGCTTTCGGGCGGACAGCAGCAGCGCGTAGCCATTGCACGGGCGGTGGTGGCCAGTCCCAAACTTATTTTGGCCGATGAGCCAACAGGAAATCTCGATTCGAAAAACGGTATCGAAGTAATGAATTTGCTCACTGAACTCAATCAAACCGGAGCCACCATTATTATGGTTACGCACTCCGACCGCGATGCTGGTTATGCGCACCGTGTGATAAATCTGTTTGATGGTCAGGTGATTATGGAAAAAGCAGGAAATGTTTGATATTCAAAAATTCCTAATTCAAAAATTCAAGGATTGAATTTCGTGTTAACCTTTATTTGAATTTTTGAATCCTTGAATCCTTGAATCTTTGAATTTTAAATCTTTGAATAATATTTAAAATCATGTGGCTAAAAAATTTCAAATCGTTTACGCAGCATCTTTATCACAGCAAACTTTACACTGTGGTAACTGTTTTGGGCTTTACCATCTCGTTGAGCTTTGTAATCCTACTGAGCGTTTACATCAAAAATGAATTATCCGTAAACGATACGCAACCAAATAAAGACAGGATTTACCGTTTGATAAACGAAAATTATGCCGGCTTCGCGCCACCTATCGGCGAATGGCTGCAAGGGGAGTTTCCGGAAATAGAAAGTTTTACACGTATTTCTACAAACGGCGGGATATTGATCACCACTGATGATGTAAGGGTCAAGTTTAATTATTTGCTTGCCGACTCTACCTTCTTCAATATCTTTAATTTCGATCTTATCGAAGGTGAGAAAGAAACGGCACTGAAAACGCGTAACTCTGTGGTGCTGAGCCGCGAATTTGCCAACCGCATTTTTGGCTCGGACTCGCCCATGCACCAACTGATAAAAATTGATGGCGTCTCCTGTGTTGTAAATGGAGTGGTGGAAGATATTTCACAAAAATCCAACTTTAGATCCTGGGATGCTATCATCAACTTTAGGGCGCTAGCCGATTTCTGGCATTCGCCCGAACTATTGACCAGCTTCGGAAACAGCTCCTTTGGGCTTTATTTTCTTGCCAAACCCAACACCAACCTGCCCGCAAAAGCTCCGGAAGTATTGGAACTGTTTAAAAAAGATTTTTGGCTATATCAAGACGGCAGGACAAAAACAGTATCTTTTGAGCCACTCACCGACAGCTATTTTAGCCCGATATCCGGCAGTGGAATTGTGCAAAACAACAAAACCCTGATTTTAATTTTGTTTGCCATCGTAATCCTCATCCTGGTGCTGGCAATTGTCAATTATATCAACCTCACCATTGCCCAATCGGGGATTCGTGTCAAAGAAATTGCCATCAAAAAATTGCTGGGTAGCAGTCGGTCAAAACTGATGACACAACTCGTTGTCGAATCAATAATCATAAGCAGTGTGGCAATGTTATTGGCAATTTTGGGAGGCTTTTTGGCAGAGCCATTGCTTAATAGCGCATTGAATACACAAATCAGACTTGCTGATGTTTTTACAGCTGGAATAGTTTTTATTCTATTTGTTTTTATTGTCGCCGTAGGTTTTATTTCGGGCATCATCCCTGCATTCATCATCACCAGGTTGCGTGCCGTCGATGTTATAAAAGGAGGCTTTCGCCGGAAAAGCAAGATTTTATATTCAAAATTTCTTATCGCTTTTCAATTCACTGTCGTCATCGTGTTGGTTATTGCCACCATTATTATTGCGCAGCAAACTGCCTTTATGCGAAATCATGATTTAGGATTTAATCATGACAATATCGTGTGGTTGGTCAATAACCTTAAACGCGGCCAAACAGAAGGATTCAGAAATGTTATTGAGAAAATACCTGGTGTTAAAAGTGTTTCGTTCGTCAAGGGCAACCCCATTGATGGTGGCAACAACCAGTCGTTTATGTATGAAGACCAGCCTGTTAGTTTCCAGGAATTTGTTGTGGATAGCGCGTTTTTTGCGATGATGGAAATAAACATAACGCCCACCTCATCAGCCTATTCTAAGCAGGGCATCTGGTTGAATCAATATACGGTGGACAAACTGGGACTCGACCCGTTGCCTGTAAGTTTTAAATCAAACTATGGTGAGGAACCGATTTTGGGCATTACCAATAATTTTAATATAGAATCGCTGCACAAGGAGTTGGGCTTTTTGATCCTGCGACAATTGGGAAAAGATGAATATCCGTGGAGTATTCTTGTTCAGCTGCAGTCGGGAGATGTGATCGCAACCTTTGATCAGGTGAAAAAATCCTATCTGGAATATACTGGAGGAATGCCTTTCGACTCGGGATTTTTTGATGATGACATTCAAAGCTGGTACGATAGCGAAAAGCGCACCGCCTCCATCGTGAGTTATTTTGCCCTGCTTTCCATCGTGATTTCGATCATGGGAATTTTTGCTATGGCGGTATTTTACAATCAGCAAAAGATAAAAGAAATAGGGATACGCAAAGTGAATGGCGCCACGGTATATGAAATCGTTAAAATGTTGAATGTTGATTTTGTAAAATGGGTGGCTGTGGCTTTCGTTTTGGCCTGTCCTATTGCGTATTACGCCATGAATAAATGGTTGCAAAATTTCCCTTATAAAACCCAGATTCATTGGTGGGTTTTTGTGTTGGCCGGAATTTTCGCGCTCGTAATAGCTTTGATAACAGTAAGTTGGCAAACCTGGCGGGCCGCACGAAAGAATCCGGTGGAAGCACTGAGGTATGAATGAAAATTTATAAGTGAAAAATGAAGAATGAAAAGTGAAAAACAGAATAGTTTAAATTTAATAAATCCGTTCTCAAAGTCTGAAATTGGGTGTTAACCAATCTTTGAATTTTTGAATTTTGAATTTTTGAATAAAAAAAATGATTAAAATCCTTAAAAGCTTCAAGCGCAGCCCTATGCTGCTGTTTGTGAATCTGCCGGGACTGGCAATCGGGCTGGCAGCGTTTTTATTGCTGATGATTTATGTGGTTCATGAAACCAGTTTCGATAAGCACTTTCCCAATAAAGAAAGAGTTTATCGGCTTTACAATACGATTATTGAAGACAATTCATCGCAAACTTATCCAATTTGTTCCCGCAGAGCCTACACTGAAATTCCAGCTGAGATTCCTGAAATAGAAAAGGCCTGCCAGATATTTCAGGAATGGCAAATGATTTTCTCAAAAGGGGAGGCTCAATTCACTATTAAGAAAGTGCTGTATGTTGATCCTGAGTTTTTTGATGTTTTTGGGCTAGATTTGTTGCAAGGTGAAAAAACACAAGCTTTACAGGCTAGCCATCAGCTGGTTTTGGCAGAGTCGGTTGCGCAAACTATTTTCGGTGATAAACCTTGTCTGGGAGAAATTCTAAGTGTTAGGGGCGAAGATTATCAGATAACTGGTGTCATGGCAGATTTGCCAAAAACTACCCATTTCCAATTTGGTGCGCTAAGCAGCATAGAAACGCTCGATCCTGAACAGAATTTCGGTGGACTTGAAGTTTTTACATACTTCCTATTGGATCAAAATAGTAATCCTGAAATTGTCGGACATAAAATCGCTGAACGCAATAATAAAATAATTTCTGAAATATTTAATGCTGAAAATGTAACAATACGTTCGGGTATTGAGCCATTATCTGACTTGCATCTGCATACGAAGGCCGACTTTGATTTATCACCAAAGGGCAGCATGCGCCAAATTATTTTGGTGGCAGCACTGGCGGCTTTTATCTTGTTGATTGCCATCATCAATTTTATCAACCTCTATATTTTTCAAGGCGAAAAGCGGCTGCTGGAAATTGGAATCCGTAAATCGTATGGTGCTACACCAGCCAGTTTGCGCCGTATGTTTTACCTGGAAACTGCCCTCATTATTCTGCCGGCTTTTGGCTTGGCTTTGTTGCTTGCCCAAGCTGGAATCTCCTATTTCTCAAATCTGATGTGGGTTGATTTGAGTTTTCAGGATATTATTACTCCGGTAAATATTACCATTATGATTAGCTTTCTGGTGTTGCTGATTTTTTTGGCGGGTAGCTACCCGGCGCATTTTCTCTCCAGACTGCCGCTGATCGATGCGGTGCATGGAGGCATAAAGTCGGTTCATCGCAAAAAATGGCTGTCGGTTTCATCGGTTGTTGTGCAGTTTTTTATCAGTATTTTATTGATTGTGAGCCTTTTGATATTTTATGGACAGCTAACTTATATGAAAAATGTTCCTTTGGGTTTCAATCCCGAAAAGGTCGTTGGTATTAGCAATTTCAATGTGCCAATAGCTAGCAAAGCCGAAGCCATCAAGCAGGAATTGCAAAAATTCACTTTTGTGGAACAAGTTGGTTCAGGAAGTCATTATATGGGCGGCGGCGTAAGCGGACAAGGCGTTTACTTGTATGGACAATCGGAAGAGAAAAGCAAAAGCATTAACCAGTATCGCGTGCAGCCCGGCTTTTGCGAGGTGATGGAATTGCAGTTGGATGCAGGTCGTTTTTTTAGGGATACACCCGAAGATAAATCGGCTATCATCCTTAACCAAGCTGCCGTAAAAATGCTGGGAATCAATGATCCTGTGGGACAATCGCTAATCATGCATGGCGATGAACCCCTGAAAATTATTGGCGTGGTAAAAGATTTTTATTATAACGAAAATGCCGGACAAAAAATAGAACCACTTTGTATAACAGTCGATTCATATCAGGTGAATGTGATTTATCTGAAAATAACAGGCGAATTTTCGCAGGAAAGGCGCGAAGCCGTAGCAAAAGTATTTCACGATTTCTTGCCCGATTATCAATTTACCAGCCACCTACTCAAAAATGTTTTTGCTGGAAAATATGTAGCCGAAGAAAGGTTTTTTAGCATGGTGCTAAGTGGTGCAATCCTGGCGTTATTACTAAGTTTTATCGGCATGTATGCACTTTCAGGCTATAATGTGGAGCGGCGCACCAAAGAAATCGGTATCCGAAAAGTGCATGGCAGCACTACATTTCAGGTAGCTGCAAAATTATTGATAGATATTTTGATTTGGGTTGTAATTGCGATGATTCCCGCATTTTTGGTGGCTTATATTGCTATGCGGCAAGTGCTTGCAGACTTCGTGAATAAAGTCTCCCTATCGCCACTATATTTTCTCCTTGGCGGAATAATTGCCCTGACTATTGCAACATTGGCCATTTTGTATAAAACCATCGCGGCGGCCAACCAAAATCCGGTGGAAAGTTTAAGAGACGAATAATATTATCAACTATAATACTAAACTATACAACAGATGCTAATTCATCATATCAAGCTCGTTTTAAATGTTTTAAAACGTAATAAGCTTTATTCCTTATTGAGTATTTTGGGTTTTTCTGTTGGCTTTGCCATAAGTCTTATTATTGGATTACATATTTATGGCGAAACCACCATGGACACCTGGCTGCCAACTCATAATCGTATAGTTAGGGTTGTAGATTTTAAAGGCAATGAAAGTCGCCTTGATATGACGATGACGGAAGTTTTTAAAAACGACTTCCCACAGGTGGAACTGGCTTGTGCTATGGAACTTATCGATGGTTTTGATATTTCCGTGAAGGCAAATCAGCAATTTGCCTTGTCGAAAGGGATGATTACTACCACCGATGATTTTTTCAAGATTTTTCCGCTCAAAGTGATCCGGGCTAACGACACCAAACTTTTTCCCGGAATGCAGTCAATTGTAATAAGCCAATCGCTTGCCAACACGCTTTTTCAGGATGCTGATCCGTTGGGAAAACCGATTACTGTTTTGGATGATATAATCGGAGAGATAAGCGCCGTGGTGGAAGATTTCCCGAAAAATTCGAGTATTCAGGCGGATATTTTCACCAATGCCGAAAACGAAGATTTCAGGTTCAGCCAAAGCTGTTACGAGGGTAAATGCTGGAATCCTGCCGATCATTATTTACTGCTTAGGCCTGATACTGAACGTGCTTTGCTGCAAAATAACCTGGATAAAATTTTAGCCTCAGGGAATTACGAAATTGAATCCTTGAGCTATCAAAACTTGGATGAAATTTATCTCGGCCCAGCTTTTGAATACAGTTCAATGATGCGCGGCAACCGCGCTATGCTTCGGGTATTTGCAGGCCTGGGAGCATTGGTGCTGCTGCTTTCCATCATCAATTTTGTCAATTTTTATATCGCCATGCAATACGCGCGCCTCAAAATTATCAGCATCAAGAAAATCCACGGAGCGCAGTTTGGCCATCTGCTGATATATACTTTGGTAGAAGTTTCGATGAGTATTTTAATTGCGGTACTTTTGGCGTTGACTTTATTTCAGTTTATGCTGCCCACGGCGGGCTATTTATTGAATTATCGCTTGGATGCCGTGCTGCTTTTCACGCCTGAGTTTTTGTTGTTGATTTTGCTGGCGATTCTACTTATCATCCTCACTGTGAGTGCTTTCCCTGTGATTATGCTTGCACGGTTCAAATCCGTAAATGTACTATCTGGTTCAAAACTTCCGGCTATCAGACAAAGCGGTAGGAATTTAATGACAGCATTGCAATTCACCATTTCTATTGCCTTGATTATTTTAACTTTCTCGCTTTATAAGCAGATCGACTTTGTAAAACATACCGATTTGGGCTTTGAAAAAGAAAATCTGCTGCGCTTAAATTTTCCATACACTTTTCAGAAACAAGCGGTGCTGAGGCAGAAATTGATCCAGTTGTCGGATGTGGCCGCTTTTACCTTCAGCAGTGGTGTGCCGGGCAATGTACACCTGAGTTTGGGCGACGAAACCACCACCAAAACAATTTTCCTGGAAAGTATGCATGTGGATGATAATTTTTTGCAAACCCTGGCTATTCCTTTAAAAGCCGGACGGAATTTTCGCGCCGGCGAATCGGCTCCGGTTTGCATTATGAACCAGGAAGCTTACACACAATACGAATGGGAAAATTTGGAGAACAGACACTTTAACCAGGGCCGCGATGGCGGATACGAAGTAATTGGGATTACCGAAAATTTCTTTGTGGAATCGCTGCACCAAAAAATTAAACCTGTGGCGCTGCTTCTAACCACTGATAATGAGGGGGGCAATCTGCGCTATGCCACCATCCGGCTGCGGCCTGGAAATATTGGCCATCAAATGCAGGCACTCGAAAAGTTGTGGGCATTTTTTATGCCCGATGAGCCGATGAATTTCACCTTTTACGACCAGCAGTTCGATGCCATGTACCGCAATGACGAACGCTTAGGGCTGGCCATTGCCATAGCGGCTATTATCGCCATCATCCTCACTTTTATGGGAATTGTGGGCCAGGTTTTTCAAATGATATTGAACCGCACCAAAGAAATTGGAATCCGAAAAGTTAATGGTGCGCAGCTTTCCGATATCATCATTTTGTTCAATAAAGGCTTTATAAAACGGGTAGCTATTGCTTTTGTCGTTGCCAGTCCCATCGCGTTTTTCGTGATAAAACAATGGCTTCAAAACTTTGCCTACCAAGCAACAATCGACTGGTGGATTTTTGCGATTGCCGGACTTCTCACACTTTTCGGCGTGCTGCTCACGGTGAGTTTGCAAACATATTCTGCCGCCCGAAGAAACCCGGTGGAGAGTTTGCGGAATGAGTGAGGTGAGGTTTTATTGCAAAATAACAGAACTTTGTGAGCGGGATGGAGCTCCTACTGGGTGGGATGAAGCTCCAGCTTCGTCCCAATTTGTAGGATGAAGCTGGAGCTTCATCCCACCCAGACTTCAACCAAGCCAGAAGGCTTTCTCAGCTTTTTTGGTGTGTTGCTAACCGTTAGTTTTCAAACATTTAGTGCCGATCGAAGAAACCCAGTGGAGAGTTTGCGGAATGAGTGAGGTGAGGTTTTATTGCAAAATAACAGAACTTTGTGGGCGGGATGGAGCTCCTACTGGGTGGGATGAAGCTCCAGCTTCGTCCCAATTTGTAGGATGAAACTGGAGCTTCATCCCACCCAGACTTCAACCAACCCAGAAGGCTTTCTCAGCTTTTTTGGTGTGTTGCTAACCGTTAATTTTCAAACATTTAGTGCCGATCGAAGAAACCCAGTGGAGAGTTTGCGGAATGAGTGAGGTGAGGTTTTATTGCAAAATAACAGAACTTTGTGAGCGGGATGGAGCTCCTACTGGGTGGGATGAAGCTCCAGCTTCGTCCCAATTTGTAGGATGAAACTGGAACTTCATCCCACCCAGACTTCAACCAAGCCAGAAGGCCTCTTGATAAATCCTCACTTTCATCAATACCCAATTTCACTTATTTAACGTCTTTTGAAAAAAACCTGTAGCAGCAGCGTGTAGCCTGCAATATCCTGAACCCAATCAAAGGTGAATGCGACTAGATAAGTTATTGATTAATCAATTATTTTAAAAGGGTAAGAAAACTATAAAAATACGATAATTCACGTAGTAAATTTTGATTATCAGGAGAATACCTTTGTTAAGATTTACAAGACGTAAATGTCTGATGTAATGACTAACAACTTAATTATTACAATCATTAAAACCCAAAAAAATGAAAAAACCTCTACTAACTTTGATTTTATTAGCGCTAATGGGTAGCTCATTCGCGCAATGGACAACGCTTACTATTCCCAATATCTCAACGGATATTACAGTACTTACTGCTGTTATAGATACTGTTTATGCCGGTTTTGCCGGCGATGGGATACATAAAACCACCAACCTTGGAACTGATTGGAGCGATATCAGCTTCAACCTTGCCAATAAAAACATTAATACGATTAAAGTGGCAGGCTATCCTGTTATTTTTGTATCAACAGGTAATGGGGCATTTTTTACCCTTGATCAGCTATCCTATACTCCGGTGCTGAATTCAGGGCTTACGAACACAAATATTAGCCATTATTCGGTGGGAGGCGACCTTGATGAAAATGATTTTACGATAGGAACAAACGGTGGCGGCTTCTTCTATGGTCCTGAAATTGAAGGCCCCTGGACAGCTGCAAATAATGGGCTGAGCGGTGATGCGCTTTTTATCAACGATCTAGCAGGCTATAAAGACGAAATATCTACTTATATGCTTGGAACGGATGGTGGCGTTTTTTATTCCTCCGATGAATTCGCGAGCTGGACGCCTGGCAATACCGGTTTAAGCGGTGCTCAACTGCATGTTACCGGTGTTTTGTTATTAAATACTATTTCTTTTATCACCACTGAAGGTGGCGCATTTTACAGTATGGATTTTGGCGCTTCGTGGATAACATTATATGCAGATGTTAAATTTAATCAGCTGCTTCTATATTTTGATCCGGAAGGTGCTTTTGGTATATTTTTGTTTGGACAGGAAAACTATTACACTCCCGATCTTGAAAACTGGATGAATTTTCAGGCTCCGGGAGAAGTAATTAGTGCTGCAGCAACACGAGAGCAGCTGTTTGTTGCTACAAGTGAAACAAAATCCGGCGGAATAATGTATAGCCAGCCAATTAGCTGGATTATTACCGATATCGCTGAAAATATTACACAGCAGAAAAATGTAAATTTCATCCGGAATTATCCTAACCCATTTAACGAAGAATGTAGTATTTCATACCATATTACTAAGAAACAGCCTGTTGAAATAAGTCTGTTTGACTTATATGGTAGAAAGATTAAGACTTTAGAAAATGGCGTTCAAGAAGTTGGCGAACATACACTGAATATCAATGGAAATGATTTAGCTGCTGGAATCTACACCGTGGTACTAATCTCTGGAGATCAGAAAGAAACAACGAAAATAGTAAAGAGGTAATCAGTTGCTTTGATTTTAAAAAACTCCCTTCTTCAACTAGATAAAGGGAGTTTTTTTTATGTATATTATTGGTTTAAAGAGGCTTGATAGGAAGCGTGAAATTTTTTCGTTAATCAATAAGGAAAACTGGAGATGTAATTTGTTTATGGGAATTGTGAAATCGAGCTGTTGTTCTTTGGATAGATTCTACCTACTTTTTACACGAAAATACCAAATGAAAGCTGTGGCACTGTTTTAGCCGATGAATTTCACTTTCTACGACCAACAATTCGATGCTATGTACCGCAATGACAAGCGTCTGGGACTGTCTATTGCCATAGCGGCCTTTATCGCCATCATCCTCACTTTTATGGGAATTGTGGGCCAGATTTTTCAAATGATATTGAACCGCACCAAAGAAATTGGAATCCGCAAGGTAAACGGCGCACAGCTTTCCGATATCATCTCTATGTTCAACAAAGACTTTATAAGATGGGTAGCTATTGCTTTTGTCGTTGCCAGTCCCGCGGCTTTTTATGTGATAATTTTATGGCTTCAAAACTTCGGATACAAAACAAGTGTCGCGTGTTGGATTTTCGCAATAGCTGGATTTATTACACTTTTAGGAGTTCTGCTAACCGTTAGCTTACAAACCTATAGCGCCGCCCGACGAAATCCGGTGGAGAGTTTGCGGAATGAGTGAGGTGGTTTTTATTGCAAAACAAAAGAACTTTTATGGGCTGGATGGAGCTCCTACTGGGTGGGATGAAGCTCCAGCTTCGTCCCATTTTGTAGGATGAAATTGGAGCTTCATCCCACCCAGACTTCAACCAAGCCAGAAGGCCTTCTCACCTTTTTTGGTGTGTTGCTAACCGTTAGTTTTCAAACATTTAGTGTCGATCGAAGAAACCCGGTGGAGAGTTTACGGAATGAGTGAGGTGGTTTTTATTGCAAAACAAAAGAACTTTTATGGGCTGGATGAAGCTCTTTCTGGGTGGGATGAAGCTCCAGCTTCGTCCCAATTTGTAGGATGAAATTGGAGCTTCATCCCACCCAGACTTCAACCAAGCCAGAAGGCCTTCTCACCTTTTTTGGTGTGTTGCTAACCGTTAGTTTACAAACCTATAGCGCAGCCCGACGAAATCCGATGGAGGGGTTGATGAATGAGTGAGGTGGTCAGCTGAGTTTAGTTTTCTTTTTAATTCGCATCGGAAGTTCGCGAACTTGTGAAAAGGGAGTTTATTGAAAGATACAAGTATTTGCCAGCCGCCAAACTGTTTTTAAAGTGTGTGGATTAATGGAAATATTATTCTAAGTTTGTGGGGTAAATTAAAAACACGAAACCAGATGAGAAAACCGATGAGTTTATTGGTTAGTGATGCTCTCTGTAATGTGCCAGAGATATACGAAGTATTTCGTGTATATTCTTGTTGGCAGCAAGCAAAAACAGACACAACAGATGGATACAGATGATTTATCAAGAGAATCTTACGAAGGGATATTAATCCAAGCAGAGAAATTGACACATGATTTGACTTTGCATTTTGGAGTTTTGTCGGGTGATTGTCAAAATGAGACCGAATATCTTGATAAAGCCGAAAAATTGACCCGAGAAATAATGAAAGCGGAAGATTGGGAGATTGATGATTTATTTTGGGGTAATCCTCCAAAAAAAGAGGATTTGGAATTTACTTGCAAAAAAATATTAGAGAATATTCAGAAAGTTAAATCTATTCCGATTGAGAAACGTAAATTTGATTTTTAACCATCTCAGAGACTTTATGATAATATATTTAGTTGGAATAAGCTGTATTGGTAAAACAACCATTGGAAAACTATTAGCTGACAACATTGATTATTCTTTCTATGATTTGGATGAGGAAATACAGGATTATTATAAAAAACCAATTGAACGGATTCAGGATGAATGTTTAACAATGAACGGATATAGAGAAAAAGCCAGCGTAGTATTGGATAAGCTACTTTCAAAAAATATTGATTCCGTTATTTCAGGAACACCATCTGGATTGAAATTCTCATATCTGCAAGTGTATAAACGACATAAAGACAAAGAATTAATTTCTATATGTTTAAATGATTCCTTTGAGAACGTTTTGGATAGGTTAACCTTCTATGATAAAGACTCTAATCCAATAACAGATAAATTAGATGAATCGAAAAAAAAGAGATATTTAAAAGAGATTCGAGCAGATTATAATTTTTTCAAGGATTCCTACAAACGAGCAGATTTTCAGGTAAATATTGAAGGTGTGCGTTTAGATAAAATCCCTGAATTGATTCTAAAAAAGATAGGAATAAATGAACCAATGCCAGCTGCCAATAAATAGGACTCTAAGCGGTCGGCACGACCCAGCGCGGAGTCCATGTTGAACTACATCCCGCCTTAGTATGTGCTTAGAAAAGGGTTTGCTTGTTTAATGTGGCGTTTACCAAAGTTGGGTTACGTGGTTTTAGCCAGTTTTACTTTGTTTTTTACGGATGACTATTTTTCTCAAGGGCAAAATCCTTATGTTTTGGTTAGGTTTGGACAGTTTCCTCCCAGTCCCTCTTTTAGAGCGCTTTTTGGGTTGTGTTTTTACTTTAAGAAGGCTAGAAGGATTGAAGGCAAATGGCCTGCCGGCGACCTGATTCGGGGCAGCTCTTCTACAACTAACATCCTTCCCTTTTTACATTTAGGGCATTGTCCTGAGTCAAAACCGGTGAGTCTGATATTACCATGTCTCCAGGTGAGTACATTTCAATAACAGATATGCTAAAAGCAAAAGACGGTGATTTTTTTATTTCAGATTGGCTACGAAACCGAAACACCGTTGAATTTCTTGAATTTGGAATCCGTGAATAATCCTGATTTTAATTATGGCGAATTAGCCACAATTTAAAGTCAGGCTGGATTAAATAGCTGTAAAATTAGTGTTAAAGAAAGGTTTGAGAAAACAAAGGCTATTGCTTTTGTAGTTGCCAGTCCCGCAGCTTTTTACATAATAATTTTATGGCTTCAAAACTTCGGATACAAAACAAGTGTCGCGTGTTGGATTTTCGCAATAGCTGGACTTCTCACGCTTTTTGGTGCGCTGCTCACGGTGAGTTTGCAAACCTACAACGCCGCCCAAAGAAATCCGGTGGAGAGTTTGCGGAATGAGTGAGGTGGTTTTTATTGCAAAACAAAAGAACTTTTATGGGCTGGATGAAGCTCTTTCTGGGTGGGATGAAGCTCCAGCTTCGTCCCATTTTGTAGGATGAAATTGGAGCTTCATCCCACCCAGACTTCAACCAAGCCAGAAGGCCTTTTCACCTTTTTTGGTGTGTTGCTAACCGTTAGCTTACAAACCTACAACGCCGCCCAAAGAAATCCGGTGGAGAGTTTGCGGAATGAGTGA